>Ga0207747_1000007_pt1 | contig 286944 bp, 260 predicted proteins | sample HigsolmetaGSP11D_FD_184839 | JGI IMG/M metagenome (GOLD analysis project Ga0207747, IMG submission 184839) | High solid enriched microbial communities from the Joint BioEnergy Institute, USA - SP1-1-D (SPAdes) | ecosystem: Engineered > Bioreactor > SSF (Solid state fermentation) > Aerobic >... | reverse complement strand
ATGTGCCAGTCTTGCCGTAACAACCTCTTATTATACCAAACGTCCAAATCATATGATAATATCCAATTCATGATTGACAGGGTTAATATAATTGAGCTACAATTGACTTAGCATAAATAATTAAATCTATGTGTATAACCTGTAAAACTGTGGACAAGCTTTAAACAGTCATAAGTGTACCACAGTAATTTTTTGTGTTTGGTTTCATTAATGCATGGATCACTAAGGAGGACTATTTTATGGATTTTTTGTATTCTGGATTACTGTCTATTACCTGGCAGCAATGGGTAATGTACGGTGTCGGCCTTCTGCTTATTTATTTGGCAATTGCAAAGGATTTTGAACCGGCCTTACTTCTTCCCATGGGATTTGGAGCTATCCTGGTTAACCTGCCTAATTCCGGTGTTCTTACACAAATGCTTGAAGGCTTAAATGAGGAAACTACAGGAATCATTGAATGGTTATACAATGTAGGTATCGAAGCATCGGAAGCCATGCCGATATTACTTTTTATTGGTATCGGTGCCATGATCGACTTCGGACCTCTTCTTTCCAATCCCAAAATGTTTTTGTTTGGTGCAGCAGCACAATTTGGAATTTTCTTCACCGTAGTTGTAGCTGTCCTTTTGGGCTTTGATTTAAAAGACGCAGCATCCATAGGTATTATCGGAGCTGCCGACGGTCCTACTTCAATATTGGTTTCAAAAATATTAGGTTCTCAATATATCGGCGCAATTGCGGTAGCTGCGTATTCCTATATGGCACTGGTTCCGATTGTACAGCCTTTTGCCATAAAATTGGTTACAACGAAAAAAGAACGTATGATTCGTATGGATTATAATCCTAAATCAGTTTCAAAAATGACCAAAATTTTATTCCCCATTATCGTTACTTTTATTGCCGGCCTAATAGCTCCTACTTCCGTAGCTTTGGTAGGTTTCCTGATGTTTGGTAACCTGCTTCGTGAATGCGGTGTGCTTGATTCTTTGTCACAAACGGCACAGAATATCCTTGCTAACTTAATTACCCTGTTATTGGGAATAACAATTTCATTCAGCATGCGGGCAGAGTATTTTGTAACTCCCCAAACAATTATTATTATGATCCTTGGTTTAGTAGCTTTTGTATTTGATTCTATAGGCGGTGTACTGTTTGCAAAAATTCTAAACCTGTTCTTAAAGAAAGGCAAGAAAATTAACCCTATGGTCGGAGCTGCCGGTATTTCAGCATTTCCTATGTCGGCAAGGGTTGTTCAAAAAATGGGGTTAAAAGAAGATCCTACCAACCATCTTTTAATGCATGCCATCAGTGCCAATGTTTCCGGTCAGATAGCTTCGGTTATTGCCGGCGGAGCAATTATTAAAATTGTCAGTGAAATTCTTCAAAAGATGGCATAAGGAAAGGAGTTACTATGAAACAAGATCTTATTTATGCTTTTGAAATAATGGGCAAAGGCATGGCAAGTATTTTCGTTGTTATAATACTGCTGACATTAATTGTAATGCTTATGGCAAAAATATCTGAAGCCAGAAATAATAACAGCGGTCAGGATGAGGACTAATAAATACAGATAAAATCCGGTCGTTTTTATATACTTTATATTAACACCTGTTGTGATTTGGTTAATCTAAGAAATTTTTGTCCCCAACCTAATCACAGCAGGTTTTTTATTAATATGACAATACAATAACTTCAGAAACAACGGGATTATAAATTTATTTTAGTAATATCTTTTAATTATATAACCGTAATTGAGGAAATAATATAAATTTTAAAATACCATATTATAAATAAAATTATTAAGAAAGATTAATCTTAAATACATAAAATCTTTTAAACTATGTTTCTGAACGTATCTTCAAGGCACAAAGCACCGTAACCCAAAGTGCGATTCGGATATACATCTTCAATTCTTAACGGTCTGGCTCCGTCTATAAGATAAGCTTTTAATTTCTCCCCATACAGGTACGGGTCATTGCCACGAACAATTCCCCACTCCATCAGTAAGGCGGCACTTCCGGTTACAAACGGTGTTGCCATGGAAGTTCCCGATCTTACGGTATAACCGCCACCCGGAGAACATGAATTAATATTGACACCCGGTGCTACAATATCAGGTTTAATCTGGTTATCTCTGGTATAACCCCTTCCGGAAAACGGAGCCAATGCACCGGTATATGCATTATATGCCCCTACGGATATAGCCCGGTATGCGGTTGAAGGGATTGTAAGAGTTGTAAATTCGTTGGATAAAAGGAATCTGGTGGCCGGATTTTTTACACCGCCTGCCGGCAGCCACATATCATAATTTCCCACAACTATATGTCTGGGTACCAGTTCAATTCTCCAAACCCCCGCATTTATGTAAGTGCCGATTGGAATAAATTCGATATATATTTCCTGCTGTGCGTTATACGGAGTAGGTTCCCCGTAATATAAAAGAATTTCAGTCTGGGCAATCTGAAACTGCTGGGTTCCAAGCCTTCTTGGTACAGGGCCTACCCTTACCCCGTTGGGTGCAGTAATTGATATATCAAAATGATCAAAGTAGTTTTTCCATATCTGTAGATTCAGGGAGAATTCAAATTCACTGACTGTAAACTCCACAACTTCCGTAGTACCCATTCTAAGAATTCCTCCGGCATGATTTCCTTCCGCTCCTTCATTGCCGGTGCCTATTACAATACTGGTTCTGCCTCTGTTTGCTATTTCATCTATAAAACTTTCAAGCAGGGACCTTCCTGTATGAGACCCGTAATTGTTTCCGAAACTGATATTTACGGCCAGAGGTCTTCCCAAGGCTATTGCATAATTAACTACAAATTCCAGGCCCTGCATAAGCTGCGTCGTCCTCGGAAATGACCCTCCCACTGACTCGCCAAGCTTAACCACCAAAAGCTCACTGGCAGGGGCAACTCCCCTGTAACGGCCTCTGCTTGCCCTGCCGTTTCCTGCTGCTATTCCAGCAACATGGGTTCCGTGTCCGGAAATATCGGTACTGGGAACCACATTAAGCCTGTCAGGCATGGGTAAGCTTAAAGCCTCATTAAGTTGATCTCTGGTGTAAAGGGTCCCTATGTTAAAGCCCGGCGGAGGATTTCCCGGTATGGTCTGATCCCACAAAGCTTCAATCCTAGTTGTACCGTCTTCGTTTCTGAAATCCGGATGGGAATAGTCAATACCGGAATCAATAATTGCAATTAGTACCCCCTCTCCGGATAAATTATAGGGTTGGGCCTGAATAGGGTTTATACAGGAAGCGGTCCTTCCTTCGTTTACCTCAAAAAATAAGCGTTTGGGTTTTTCTATAAATTCAATTTCCTCATAGGTTGCCAAAAGGTCTATCAGATTTTCGGGTATGGTTATAACGGCATATCCTCCGGATAATTCCACAATGCCTATTCCCAGTTCATTGGCAATCCGTTCCAGAGTTCCGTTGTACTTTATAATCAATTCCCACAGATTCGTCTGCGGTGAATATCCTACGTTTAAATCCAGGGTCCTGTCTCTGACTTCTTCCGGCACATCCAAGGCAAGATTCAGTTGGTTTTCCACTTTGCCACTGTTTATACCCCCGTTTGTCATACTAATCCTATAATCCTCCTTCCTTTTGATATTACTTAATCCATTCAAGTTAAAATGCCATCCCTGTAACTAAACGAATAATTTTTTATATACACATTACTAATAAACCTTTATCTAATATATGCTTGTTTATATAAAACATGAAAATCAATATAATATGAGCCTACAATTTATGATAATCTGTTAATTAACAAAAAGAGTATACAGGCATAACCACAGTGTCCACAGTATATGAATTTTTACGAATTACAAACATACTGTGTTTTTCGGCTATACCTATATACTCTATCGCTTATTATTAACGCTTTAGCTTTGTATATGTCAAATAAGTTGGCTATACAATCTGTTCAACCTCTATATCTGTATATTCAATCTGAAGTATGAAAGGTCTGCATATCCCTACAAGCACCAGCAAGCAAAAATTTAATTTATCATCATTTTCGATAGTAAAGTATTCAAAAGCCGTATTTGCATCAGGGTCTGCCATGAGTTCGCCGATTATATCAACTTTCTTTACACCGGAAAATTTTACTTCAATTGTGCCAATATCTACATCTAATTTCCTGTTTATTTTCCTTTCACCGAATAACAGTACATTTTTAAATTTAATGCTGCATGTTCGGTTTATGATATCATTTTGAAACCATATCAATTTTGAATCCGCTATATGAAAGTCATGAAGTGCCGGATCCCACTTTTTTCTCAAAGTTAAGCTGTATTCCTTTTCATACATAATTATGTTGTGCATATATTCAAGCAACTCATCCAGTCTGTGATAACCCCTAACCAAATCTTCATTTTGCCTGGCTCTTTCCGGCCCAAAATATTTACTGTTTTCTGCCACATTTATTAAAAACTCATTTAGTTCTTTATCAGGATTTACTTGAATCCATTCTTCGCTGTTATGTTTTTTTGCATATCTTTTATAAAGGTCTGCCAAATACATATTCGCATTTAGGCTAGATCCGCATAAATAGGATAAATATACAGGTTCAAGTATCATTTTTTATCCTTTCTTTTCAGGTATTATTAATTATTAAAAGTATGTAGGAATTCCAAAGAATATATGACAATTTCCACGTCCATTACCAGGCTTTAAAGCATGAATATGTTGTACATTTAGATCTTTTCCATTTTGTCTGTGAACTTCAGGATTAGTATATCCTATACCATAAGCGGTTTGCGCCAAAAACATTGCATCACCATGAGTCATTGCAAATACATTATATGTACTAATATCTATTAATACAATATCGATTGCAGTAGGATATGGTATTGGATCTCCAATTAATATTCCACCTCTGCCACCGTAATTTGCTAAATATGCTCTCCAATATCTATAGCCATGTTCGTATTGAGCTACTAAAACTCTTGTATTAGATAATGCTATTTCAAGCTTATACGCAATATCTAAATACCATGTTAAAATTAAATTATGTACAGCAACAGCAACAGCTAAATAAGCAACCGCAATTGCTAAAGTTATAATTACTGCACCCGCTAATATTGCTAAGTACTCTAAAAACGGAAGTGCTGATGATAAGTTCATCAAAACACCTAATGATGCTAATTGTGCTGCTATTTGCTCATACGTAAAACTATATCCTGTAATATCATATACCAAAGTCGAATAGTAAGTTGATGTACTAGATAATGTAATATTGGAATAATTTATAATATTATTTAATTTATTATTAAATAACTTTGATGATTTTTGATTTGAATCATTTACTGAAGAGTTTGCGATATCCATTATATCTTCTTTTGTTACACCATTTGCTTTAAAATAATTAAAATATTCATTTGCCATCCTATCAATAATAGTAATTTCAGGTTCATTTGTAACAGTTTCATCAAAAACCGTACTTCTAAATGCACTGATATTCGCTGTATCCGCTTTTGCTATTTTAATATTTGTGGTAGTTAAAATTAATGTCATACATTAAAATAATGCTATGCTTCTTATAAAAACATTTCTTTTCATATATATCCTCCTTTACTATAATATTGACATTATTATACTGTTTATGTCAAATTATGTCAATCCATTTATTTACATCGTTATACATCTGATAATAAACAGTAATTTATAAAATTAAGACATCTATCAAAATGGTAAATTTCTATTCAATAAATTTCTTATTTCCATAAATTAATCATAGAAAATCCCGCATATAAAATGTTACAATTATTGTCGAAATATGTAATTTACTATTGAGCGGAGGCTTTAGAATGAAAAAAATAATGATTCCTGTAATGTCTGTCTTGCTTCTTATGCTTATTGGTGCAGGAATTTACAGTTTAAATAAACCTAAAAACGAAATGTCTTATCCATCTTTCTTGGATGCTGTAGAAAAAGGCCGGGTATCCAAAGTAACCCTGTATGAAGATAAAGGTACTTTTGACGCTTATCTTGAAAATGACCCGGAAACCGGATATACAGTACCAAACCCTATGACAGAAGATTTTGTGGAATTTTTACTTGTTAACAACGTAAGCGTATCATATAAAAACGGTAATATATCGGGTATTTTTGGTATACTTATTGTTGCCATAGTCGGTTTTGGCATAATTTATTACACCCGGGGTACGGGTTCGGCAAAGAATTTGATTACAGATGCCAATAAAAAAGACAGCGAAAAAGAAAAAATAACTTTAGATTCGGTGGCCGGCAACGTTGAAGCAAAGGCAATGGTTGAAGATGTTATCGGATTTATTAAAAATCCTTCGCAATACACCAGCTTAGGCGCCCGTATGCCCAAAGGCCTTTTATTTTACGGACCTCCCGGAACGGGAAAGACCTTATTGGCAAAAGCCATAGCCGGGGAAGCCGATGTACCTTTCTATGCCATGAGCGGGTCCGATTTTGTCCAAATGTATGTCGGTGTGGGCGCAAGCCGTATCCGCAGCCTCTTTAATAAAGCAAAAAAGCATGAAAAGGCAGTTATCTTTATAGACGAAATTGATGCCATCGGTAAAAAAAGGGCCAGAAACTCATCCGCCAGCAACGACGAAAGAGACCAAACCCTCAATGCCCTTCTTACAGAAATGTCCGGCTTTAACGACAACCAGGGGATTGTAGTGATAGGGGCAACCAACAGGCTGGACACCCTTGATGAGGCTTTGCTTCGTCCCGGTCGGTTTGACAGGCAAATTGAAATAGGCTTGCCTGACGTCAATTCAAGGAAAAGAATACTGGAACTTCACGCTAAAAATAAGCCTATGTCTGATGACGTTGACTTAGATAATCTAGCTAAATCCACGGTAGGTTTTTCAGGTGCAATGCTTGAAAATTTACTGAACGAAGCCGCAATAATTGCAGCCAACGAAAAAAAATCGTATATAACATATGAGCACATAGACAAGGCATTCTATACCGTTCTTGCCGGTGCCCCCAAAACGGATGTAAGCTATATTTCGGAACGGGAACGTAAAATTACGGCTTATCATGAAGCCGGTCATGCCCTGGCTACAAAGCTATTGCTTCCTGAAAATTATATTTCCAAGGTTACCATTATACCAAGCGTAAAAGGAGCCGGAGGTTTTAATTTAAGTATCCCCAAGGATGCCATGTATCAGAGCCAAAGGCAGATTCTTGCCAATATTAAAATTCTTTATGCCGGGAGGGCTGCAGAAGAATTAATATTTGGTCCTGAAGAAATAACAACCGGAGCCAGTAACGATATTCAAAAAGCTTCATCTTTGATTGCCGATTATACGGATAAATTCGGCATGGATCCCGAAATAGGGCTATTTAGCACCCGGATATTTCATGATATTCCGGATGCAGAACTTATAGAAAAATGCCGGACCATCGCAAACAGCCTGTATAAAGAAACCAAACAATTGTTAAGTGAAAATATACAGGCCCTTGAAAAGATAACCACAGAACTGCTGCAAAAAGAAACTCTTAACGGGGATGATATAGATAACCTGCTGGGATTGAAATAATATTAATTATATTTTATCAATATAAAAATGAAGACAGATACGGAAAGACTGTAACAAAAAGGTAACGTATAGACCGTATCAATTTAAAAAGCCCCATATCCCGTAGTATTTACAGGATAACTAAAGGTTATTTAATATATATAACTTTATCAAAATAAATTTTAGCCGGAACTAAAATTATGATTTGTATAAAGTAAAATATAAAGCAAAATGCTGCCGCATCCGGACAATTATGATGTGTTCTTTACGGACTTACAAAAGAAATAATTTTAGTCAGTAAGAAACATCATAATCCCTAAAATGCGGCAGCATTTTTGTAATTAAAATAATCCGTTAATCCATCAAAGGTTTTGATATCTTACATACTTTCCGGTCATATGTAAAAAGCCCGTTTACCTCGTCTTCCACGTCGGTAAGCTGGGTATAGACAGCTCCCGAAAGGCCTTCTTTTTTCATTCTTTGAATATCTTCTCTATAAAGTTTTTGCAAGGCCTCTTCCAAATCTTTTGTATCTTTAAATATCCTGTAACCGTATATAATGGGTGAATAGGAATGTCCTTTTATGTAACAGGCATATCCGCCAAACTCGGTCAAAACTACCGCCCGCTTATGTTTATCTTTTTCATATTTAAGGGGATGAAAGTAATTATGAATGCTTTTTATATCTCCTCCACCCTGATCATACCAGCCGCTTGCCTGATCAATCAGCCTGGTTTTATCTATGGATCTTATTAAATCTGTTACTTCGTTAGCATCAAATTGCCCCCAGCCTTCATTAAAGGGTACCCAGGCCACTACGGACGGGCTGTTGTAAAGAAGATTTACGGTTTCTTCGCATTCCCTTAGCCATTCCTTTCTTCCTTCGGCATTTTTTCTCCCAAATAAAGAGTACTTTTTGTCTTTTATATGACCGTTGATACCGGGAAACAAAGTAGGCAGGTAGCCTACCGTAACCATATTGTATTTTCCCCCGCCGTTAACCATATCCTGCCATACCAGCATACCTAATCTGTCACAATGGTAATACCAGCGTAAAGGTTCTATCTTTATGTGTTTTCTTAACATATTAAATCCGAGGGCTTTAGCCTGTTCTATATCAAAAATCATTGCAGCATCCCCCGGCGGAGTATATAAACCGTCAGGCCAATATCCCTGATCCAAAAGCCCGTTCTGGAAATAAGGCTTGTTGTTTAAAAAGATTCTTGCTACCCCTTCTTCGTCTTCTTTTATTTCAATTTTACGCATGCCGAAATAGCTTTCGACCATATCCTCTCCCGCCCAGACAACCACATCATAAAGATGAGGATTTTCGGGACTCCAATATGTAAAGTTTTCCATTGGAATATCAATGGTCGATTCTTTTGTAACATAAGAATGTATTTTAACACCTTTATCATATATATCCACCCGATATAAGTTGCGTAGGTTTCTTCTGTCCGGCCTGATATTTCTTTGATCAGAATTTTCTTCATAATTAACCGCATGATTAAGATTAATACTTATCCTTACCATGCTTTCGTCTACCAAAGGTGTTATGCTTAAGGATTTAATATAGGTTTGCGGAACCCATTCCATCCATACCGTCTGCCATATACCGCTTTGGGCGGTATAGAACATCCCTCCCCGCAACAGTTTTTGCTTCCCCCTGCTGTGATATGAAGTATCCGACAGGTCTATTACTTTCACCGTAAGAAGGTTTCCGCCCTCTTCTATATAATCGGTAATATCTGCTGAAAACGGAAGATACCCACCTACATGGCGGATAACCCGTTTGTAATTTATAAGCACCTCACATATTTGGTCCACGGCTCCAAAATGCAAAATCAGGCGTTTTCCGGGCGGCTTTTTTTCGACAATAAGCGGTCTTTCATACCAAAGTATCTCACCCGGCTTTAGCTGGCGGTTAACTCCCGACAGGACACTTTCCGGAGAAAAAGGCACCAGAATTTTTCCGTCATAATAAAGGGGCTTGACTTCGTCTTTGGTTATATTATAATTCCAGTAACCGTTTAATATGGTATAATTGCTCCTTCTTAACTGAGGTCTTGGATATTCGGTTAAAATATTATTAGGATCTATATTGCTCCCCCATATTGTGTAAAGCTGATTAAAAATTATGTCCTTATTTTTAAACAATAAAGTACGTACAGCATCTTTGAACTTCATGCAAGCACCCCCAATCGACAAAATTATACATATAGTCTAAATAAAAATAACCTCTTATTCAAGTTGTTTGTCCATGCTTAATCCAATATATGTGAATTATATTCGGTTTATTCAATATTAATCTGTAAGATGTAATTTTATATCTTTTGTATGTATTATCATGTCTTTTATTTTATGAGCCTGTCTTATCCGGTAGGTTTATGTTATAATGTTTTAGTGCATGAGCTAATGCTTAATTAGTTTTTATGGATTCATCCAAAAAACAAAAAATTAAGCAGAAAGCCTAAATAAAACAAGAATATATAAAGATTTATTAATGCTAATACTAATGAAAAAACCAAAGTTAAGAAAGAAAAGGAGTTGACATATGAGTTTTCCGAAAAAATTTTTCTGGGGTGCAGCATCGGCGTCATATCAGATAGAAGGTGCCGCCTTTGAAGACGGAAGGAGTCTTTCTGTCTGGGATACATTTAGTCACACCGCAGGCAAAGTGAAAAACGGAGATACCGGGGATATTGCCTGTGACCATTATCATCGTTTCCGTGAAGACGTAGCCCTCATGAAAGAATTAGGCTTGAAGGCTTACCGTTTTTCTATCAGTTGGCCCAGAGTCCTGCCTGACGGAACAGGAAAGGTAAATGAAGCAGGAATTAAATTCTACAGTGATTTGGTGGACGAGCTTCTTAAAGCCGGAATAGAACCCTTTATAACACTCTTTCACTGGGATTTGCCTAAAGCTATATATGACCGCGGTGGCTGGCGAAACAGGGAGATTGCAGACTGGTTTGCTGAATATACTAAAGTTATCGTAGACGCCCTGTCAGACAGAGTTCGTTTCTGGATGACTCTCAATGAACCTTTATGCCATATAATGCTAGGGCATCATACCGGCCACCACGCACCGGGCGAAAAAGCCTCTGATAAAGAGATTGTCCAAATGATTCACCATATGAATCTGGCTCATGGCAAGGCGGTTAAAATTATTCGTAACTATGCCAAAACACCTGCTGTAATTGGCTTTGTCCCCAACCCCAGTACCGGAATACCATTAACCGATACTAAAGAAGATATTGAAGCTGCCAAAGCGTATACTTACAGCGGTGCGGCAAGAGGACTTTTCTCCAACGGCTGGTGGCTTGATCCGATCCTGCTTGGCAAATATCCTAAAGACGGCATAGAGGCTATGGGTGAGGACTTTCCTGCAGATGTCATTAAAGAGGGAGATATGGAAATTATAAGCCAAAAACTTGACTTTCTTGGCCTAAATTTATACTTTGGCACTTTTATTTCTCATGATAAATCCGGCGGTTTTTATGAAGTTCCGAAAAAACCCGGATACCCTATAAATGCTCTTAAATGGCCGGTTACCCCTCAGATTATGTATTATATGCCTAAATTCCTTTACGAAAAATATAATCTTCCGATTATAATTGCTGAAAACGGAATATCCCTCCCCGACTGGGTGAGCTTAGACGGTAAAGTCCATGACCCTAACCGTATCGATTATATGCACAGATATCTCAGAGAGCTTAAGAGAGCTTCGGAAGAAGGTGTAGACATCAGAGGATATTTTGCCTGGTCCATTTTGGATAATTATGAATGGGCAGAAGGATATAATGAAAGATTTGGCCTGATATACGTGGATTATGAAACACAAAAACGTATTCCTAAGGATTCATTCTACTGGTACAAAGATGTCATAGCCTCCAACGGCGCTAATTTATAACATTATTTAATTATAAGGCTTCATTTGATATTCGATATTATAATTTTAAAAATGAGAATATTAAAGATAACCGCTGTAATTTATAATTGCAGCGGTTTTTGCTATATATAAAGACTCAAAATGTCAAAATATATTCTAATTAATATTTTTTTGTTTTTTGGTGTCATTTGGTGTCGTATTGCATAAGATATTATAGACATAATATTTAACATTTCATAATCAAAGAAAGGAGGGCCATAAAATGTCGTGTAACAGCAACAATAACGCATCTCTTGTTCAACATCTTTATCAGTTTATAGGTGATACCGTAACTATATTTACAACCAGCGGCGGGCTGTCCGGTAATGGTTTTACCGGTGTGTTAATTTCAGTTAATAATAGATTTGTAAGGTTATTAACTCATATGGGGGATGCTCCTACACATCCGATAGCAGGCAGCAATGATACAGGCCATGGCTGTATGCCGTCTTTCGGCAATTTTGCCATGTCTGACGGAGACAGTCTTCTTAACAGTTCAAAAAAAGGAAGCGGAAGCAGATTAGGATCTGTATGTGACATTCCGATTGACCGCATTGCCGCTTTCTGTCACAATGCCGTATAAATAAACCATCGTATCATAAAGATTATACCCGGTGCCGCATATCTGTAACAGACAAACGATGTGCGGTACTTTTATTTTTAATCGGCACAATATTAAAAATGCATTTACTTTTAGGTAGTTTCACCATTTATATATCCCCTATTTCTCCCTTTATACTATTGTATTCAACAAATAAGAATGGTATTATTAGATATATAAGTCAAATATAAACTAATTTGGTAATATTTTGACTTATATTTATATGTTAAATATTGGGGGAGGTATTTCCATGGCTGATTTGTCGGCAGGAAAATCAAAAAGCAAAAGCTTTACGAGATTTTTTATCATTGTAATTACTTCACTTATACTTGTTATTTTGACCTCCATGATTGTACTCAATTTATACGGCGTAGATATCTCAAAAACTTTATTTAATCTTGGTTTGATTATTGTGGCAATTCTTACATGTACTCTGCTTGTCTTGTTAATCAGATTTTTACTGGGTGTAAATTTGATAGATAAAAATGCCGGTCTTTTATCACAGGGGATGCTCAATATCAGTGATATAATTCCCGATAAGACAAAAGGTCTAGAATCCCTCACAACTGCCTTTAACGAAATGAAAAGAAATCTTCTGAACTTTATCGAATCTACCAAAAGCAATGTTATCATATTATCGGATGCCATTGATAAAGTCACGAAAAGCCTTGAGATGAGCTTTAAAGGCAACGAGCATATTGCTTCAAATATGTCCGCAGTTGCCGAAAAAGCACAACAGCAACTTAATATAGTGAATAAAACCCTGGCAGGCATACAGGAAGTAGCCGAACGGGCCAATAATATAACCGATACATTGGCAAATATTGAAGCATTTGTGGAAAAAACCGTAGAAATAACCAAAAACGGTGCGGAACACGTTGACAAATTCAATGAGCAAATGGATGTTATATCAACCAATTTATCGGAAACTGCCGCCTTTATTGAAGCTCTCAATACCCATCTTAACGAAATCGACCAGGTTAACGGCTTAATCATTAATATTACGGAACAATTAAAACTTTTGTCCCTGAACTCGGCTGTTGAAGCTGCCCGTGCCGGTGAGGCAGGAAAAGGTTTTGTGGTTGTCGCGCAGGAAATGAATAAACTTTCATCGGCAACAAGAGAAAGTGTCGGCCAGATAAATAAGCTCCTGAACAATATCTTGACCAGCAATTCTAAAGTAAGTGAAAGCATTACCGGTTGTGTGGAAAGTTTTAATATAAGCAAAGAAATATTTAATTCTGTAAAGGAATCCTTCTATACAATCAATGAAAATACATATATACTAAGCGATGACATGAAGAAAGCATATGAAGAAGCCCGCTTAATTAACGAGAATACTAAGGGTATAAGCCGGCAGGGCCAGATACTTTATGATGCTTCCAACGAAATTTCTTCTATTACCCAAGACGTTGCTGCCGTTACCGAAGAAGAACTGGCAGAAAACGAAGAAATTAAGAATCAGGCTACATCTCTTCAAAATATGCTGTCCGGCATTGAAAAGCTGCTGAAAAGATACAGGACTTCAATTATGCCGGTAGATACCCAAAGCCAAAAACGGTTAAAAATTGCCATGATAAGCCCTTTGGATCATCCTTTCTGGGAAGGGGTAAGACAGGGGGCCTTATATGCCAAAACAGAATTAAAATCGAAAAATGTTGATGTTGAATATATTGGCTTTACGAAAGTGGATCACAGATTAGAGGATACTATTATTGAAAAAATTGAAAACAACTATGACGGCATTATTTTCCCCGGCTTTGTTGTAGGTGGCGAAAAATTTGTAAAAATGGCCAATAGCAAAAATATTGCCGTAATGGCATTTAACTGCGACTTTGCTGAAGGTGTGGATAGAATAGCTTACTTCGGGCCTGACATTTATGCTTCCGGAAGGCTTGCCGGAGAAGCTATAGCAAATGCATTGAACGACGAAGGCCAGATAGCCATAATCCGCGGTCCTTTGGAAACTTCAATAAACCGCGTACGCAGGGATGCAATATATGAAGTCGTTAACAAGAAGAAAAAGATGAAGATGGCAGCAGAGATTGAAGCTGAAACCGACAATTCAAAAGTTTATAAAAACACTATGGAAGCCCTCAATAAATTCCATAACCTGTCCGGTATTGTAATCCTTACCGGGGGAATAACCGGTGCCGCTAAGGCAGTCCAGGATAAAGGACTTACCGGAAAGGTTAAAATAGTATGCTTCGATTACGACAATGAAGTTCTTGATCTTATAAGAAAAGGTGTCATATACGCAGCCATAGGGCAAGATCCGTTCAGCCAGGGTCATGATCCCATCATAGCCATGTATAACTATTTGGTTACCGGAGAAAAACCTGCCTCTGTTTCATATACCCGTACGGAATACATCGACATAAGAAGCGTAAGTGAAGAATAAAATTTTATAAAATATAACTGTATATTGTATATTAGTAAAACACCTGCTGTTATTATCTTATTTGAGAATGTCCTTTAAATAACGGCAGGTGTTTTAATCAAATAAATCATATAAGATTTAAATAAATTTTATCACATTCTTAGGGATATGCCTGCAATATATTTTAAATATAAGAAATTATAAGTTCCATATCTCCCTTTAATTTAAATTCTCCGTAGCCATGCGGTAATATAAAGTGGTCACCTTTGGATACCTTTATACCGTCTATCTCACCATCTCCCTCTATAATGCTTACATTCATAAAATCCTTATCCTGGGCTAATTTAAGTTCTCCCCACAAGTCTATTTTTTTTACCGTATAATATGGGCATGAAATCAGTTCCCTGATTTCCCATCTTTTATCCTTGATTATTTTTCCTCCTGTCTGAGCATCCATATGAGGGCAGTTAATTACATCTATACTTTGCTTTATATGAAGCTGCCTGGGTTTACCATTGTCTAATCTGTCATAATCATACAGCCTGTATGTTACATCACTGCTTTGCTGTGTTTCAAGAAGCATGGTCCCACCTTTAATTGCATGAACAGTACCGGGTGTTATCTGAAAAAAATCACCTTTTTTAATGGGGCACACCCTTATAAGCTCATCCCATTTTTTATGCTCTATCATTTGCTTAAGTTCTTCTTTATCTTTTGCATTATGCCCAATGACAATTTCGCCGTTTTCCTTGCAGTCCAGAATGTACCAGCATTCTGTCTTTCCAAATGAACCGTTTTCATTTTCATAAGCATATTTATCATCCGGATGAACCTGAATGCTTAAGTCTTCCTTTGCGTCTATTATTTTAACCAGCAAAGGAAACCGCTCTTCCGTCCTGTTGCCAAACAACTCCCGTTTATTTTCCCAGAGCCAGCTTAGGCTTTTCCCCTTAAAGGTTCCGTTTTTTATTGTGCAGTCTCCGTTAGGATGGGCACTGATCGCCCAGCATTCACCGGTATGTTCATCCGGGATATCATATCCGAATTCCGTTTTTAACCTGTTTCCACCCCATACCATAGATTTAAAAACAGGATCTATAAAAAGTATTTCTTTCATAAAAAACTCCTCGTAATAGTTGATAAGTTTAGCACTAAATCATAAATATGATTCTTATAATATAAAATTATTATGTGCATAGAATAAATTATAGCTTTTTCATAATAAAAAAACAACGGATTTACCGTTGTTTTGTTTTTATATGTACTTTTAGTATTCTGTATAATAATCCAAATACTTTTTGTATTTTTTGCTTTCATAGCCGTAATACCGGCTGCCATAATCGTATTTGTTAAGAACAGCACCCAGTATTTTGCTTTTTGTTTTATTCAACTGCCTGATAGCCCGTTGGGCAAGCTTATAACTGATAGCATTGGCTTCTATTACAAGTATTACTCCGTCACACTTTTGAGCTACAATGGCACTGTCTATTACACTGCCGATGGGAGGAGTATCAATAATAATATAATCATATACCTTACGAAAAATTCTAAGTAGCTCTCCGAAAATATCGCTGCCTAAAAGTTCCGCCGGATTTGGCGGCACAGGCCCGGTAAAAATTATGTCTAAATTATCTATATTAGTTTCATAAAGAATTTCGTCAATACTGTTTTGTCCGGACAAATAATGAGACAAACCAATAACTGCCTGATCGGGCTTATATTTCCCGACCAGGACAGACCTTCTTAGGTCAGCATCTATAAAAATTACCTTCTTCCCGAATTCTGCCAAAGATCTTGCCAAATTAAATGAAACATTTGATTTTCCCTCATTCGGAATACAGCTGGTAATGCATATGGTTTTTATATCATTTCCGCAAAATTGAATATTGGTCCTTAAGGTCTTATATGCTTCATTGGCCCTGAAGCTTAATTTGTTTATATTGGTAAAATTTATCTGCACTTTTGCTTCTCTCCTTTAACTCGCATATCCTTCCTGCTGATATACGTTTTTTGATGCAAAAGGTTTTTTCTTTTTTACTTCCTCATCCCATGGGATTACTGCCAAAGTGGTTATTCCCAAATATTTTTCTATATCATCGGCATTTTTAATCCGGTCGTTCATCAAATGCAATGCAAGTATTAAAAAACAAGCTATCACACATCCCAATACTGCACCTATTACCGTATTACGGCTTATATCCGGGCTTGAAGGATAAACGGGTAAATTACCGTCTTCCAAAATATTAATTTTTTCAATTTCCATGATATTTACTAAATTCTGCGAAGCAACTATGGCAATTGTATCGGCTAATTCTTTTGCTAGATATGGGTTTTTATTGACAATACTGATTTCCAATACCCTTGTGCCTTCAGGGTTATTGACAGAAATTAAATCTGCCAGTTCTTTCGGTGTCATATCAATATCCAGTTTTTCTATTACGCTTTCTAAAACCGCCCTGCTGTTTATCATAAACATGATATCTTTTGTAAGCTGCGATCCTGTCTGCAAATCCGTATATGTAGTTTTACTTGCGTCCTGCCGGTTTATTATATATATACTGGCAGTTGACCTATACTCGGGTTTTATTAAATATTTACTTATCAGAAAGGCTCCGGCTGCACATATGATACCGGTCAATATAATAATCCATAAGCGTTTTAGAAATAAAAACAATATCTCTTTAACTTCAATCTCACTTACTTCATATTTTTTTTCATACATTTAACCTGCTCCCCTTCATTCTTATATACTTTATCCATTGCATAACCGTTTTCATTTTTATATTAATATCCTCTTCAGCCTGATGGGCTTGTTCAATTAACTCGCTTGTCCGTTTTACTTATTTTTCCAATATACAAAATTATATACCAGTAAAGCTATGATTACAATTATAAAAAAATAAAAAGAGGAATATTTTTACTACAGTTCTTCCTCTTTTTATACATTATCAGCTTTTATTCTGCTTATTGCCGGTTATTATGATATTTTCTTTGCATTTATGACACAAATTTTACCGGAAAATATTATATTTCAATATTATCAATTTAAGTTGTTTATTTTTTCTACATGATGACAGGAAACCATATGTCCTGCCTTAATCTCCGGCTTTGGAAAATCTTTTGTGCAAATATCGGTAGCATAAGGGCACCTGGCGGCAAAAGGACATCCGGGTTTTGGATCGATTGGGCTTGTTACATCCCCCTCCAGCATCTGCCTTTTCTTCTGCGCTTCCCTTTTGGGATCGGGTACGGGAACCGCAGAAAGCAAGGCCTTGGTATAGGGATGTAATGGGTTTTTATATAGTTCATCACTGGTTGACAATTCAACTATATGGCCCAGATACATAACCGCTATTCTGTCGCTTATATATTTTACGATATTCAAATCGTGGGCTATAAACAGATAAGTCAAATTCAGCTTTTTCTGCAAATCATAAAGAAGATTAATTATCTGTGCCTGAATGGATACATCCAGGGCTGAAATAGGCTCATCACAGATTATAAATTCCGGTTCTATAGCCAGAGCCCTTGCAATACCGATACGCTGCCGCTGTCCTCCGGAAAATTCATGGGGATACCTGTTTGCATGCTCGGCATTTAGGCCCACCAGTTCTAAAAGCTCAAAAACCCTTTCTTTACGCTTTTTCTTATCATACATTTTGTGTATTATCATTCCTTCTTCAATTATAGATCCCACTGTCATTCTGGGGTCTAAAGATGAATAAGGGTCCTGAAATATAATTTGTGCCATCTTAGCATATTCAAATAAGTTATTTTTTGAGACAACCATTTCCTTCTTGCCATGATATATTATCTTTCCGGAGGTCGGAGGATATATTCCCATTATAACTTTGCTTAGGGTAGATTTTCCGCAGCCGGATTCGCCTACCAAACCTAAAGTCTCACCTTTTTTTATATTTAGATTTATATTATTTACCGCTTTAAGGACTCCCCCTGCAACTTTAAAATGTTTCGATACATCCTTAATTTCAACTAAAATTTCTTTATCGTTATCATTAACTACCGGCTCTAATTTAATTTTATCTTTATTCATCATTTTCTCCACCTCCGTCCGGATTTTTAAAATCCGAATAGGGACAATCTTCATGCAATAGCCAACAGGCCGATTTATGGTCTTTTGAAGGCTCAAAATGAGGCGGCATCTGGGTTTTGCAAATTTTCATGGTATATTTGCATCTTCCGGCAAAAGGGCAACCCACAGGCGGATTCAACAAATCCGGAGGAGTCCCTTCTATAGATACCAGGCGGGTGTTTTTATCCGTATCGGTTTTCGGAAGGCTCTCCAGCAACGCCTTTGTATAAGGATGAGCCGGACGGTAAAATATATCATCTACTGAGCCTGTTTCGACAATTTTACCCCCATACATAACCGCAACCCTGTCAGCCATGTTGGCTACTACTCCCAGGTCATGAGTTATAATTATAATGGATGTCCCGGTCTTTTCCCTTATTTCTTTAAGTATATCGATTATCTGAGCCTGAATAGTAACATCCAGGGCAGTTGTGGGTTCGTCCGCAATCAAAAGTTTAGGCTGACAGGAAAGAGCCATAGCTATCATCACCCTTTGCCTCATTCCTCCCGAAAATTCATGGGGATACTGAAATATTCTGCTTTCGGGATTTGGTATTCTTACCAGCTTAAGAAGCCTAATCGCCTCTTTTTGGGCTTCATCTTTTGACAGCTTTTTATGATGTTTTATAGCTTCAGTAAGTTGCCTTCCGATAGTCATCGTGGGGTTTAGGCTTGTCATAGGGTCCTGAAATATCATGCTGATATCTTTTCCTCGGATGGCCATCATTTCTTTTTCGCTTGCTTTTACTATATCTTTATCTCCTAAGAGTATTTTCCCTCTTTCAATCTGCGTCGGAGGCATGGGATTTAATTTCATTATAGTCTGTGCCGTTACGCTTTTACCGCTGCCGCTTTCTCCCACTATGGCAAGAATCTCGCCCTCATACAAATCGAAACTAACTCCTCTGACCGCTTTTACCTGACCGGCATAAGTATGAAAGGTTACATGTAAATCTCTTACTTCAAGGATTTTGTTCATTTTATCACCTCTAAATCTAAGCAAGCCTGATTACTTTCTCAATCGGGGGTCTAAAGCATCTCTTAGTCCGTCACCGAGTAAATTAAACGACAGCATAGTAAGGCTTATACAGATAGCCGGTATGATAAGCTGAGACGGATACATTTGAAACACTCTGCTTCCTTCGTTCGCCAGGGTACCCCAGCTTGCCAAAGGTACCGGAACCCCCAGTCCTATATAGCTTAAGAACGCTTCCGTAAATATTGCGCTGGGTATAGACAATGTAATATTAACTATAACTACACTAAGGGTGTTGGGTAGCAGGTGTTTTGTTATTATCCTTGCCGGTCTTGCTCCCATTACTTTTGCCGCAACCACATAATCCTGTTCTTTCAGGCTCATTATCTGGCCGCGGACCAATCTTGCCATGCCTGTCCACCCCACTGTCGCATAGGCAATAACCATGGTCATGGTCCCGGCAGGCAATACCATCATTAAAAGTATTACTATAATCAGATACGGAATTCCGTTTATTATCTCAATAATTCTCATCATTATATTATCTACAACTCCACCGGCATAGCCTGAAATTCCTCCGTAAATAATACCGATGATAAAATTTATTAATACTGCGGAAAAAGATATGAATAAGGAAATTCTGCCTCCATACCAAACTCTTGTGAAAATATCCCGGCCCAGGCTGTCGGTCCCAAAAAGATGCATATGTCCGTCTGTAGGGTCCCTAAAACCAAGCGGTGCATAAGTATGGCCGAGGTGCTGCTCACTAATTGTATAGGGTGAGAAAGCAGGGACAAATATACTGAATAAAGTAATTATAATAATTATGACAAGTGCGGCTATAGCAGCCTTGTTCATAGAAAGCCGCCTGAAAGCATCTTTCCAATAACTTGTATTCTGTCCCGATACGGTTTTAATATCTGATTTGTCTAACCCGATTCGTTCAAATTGACTCTTATCAATATGTTTTATTTTGCTATCCATTTTCTCACTCCTTAACCTCGCTAAGCTTAACCCTGGGATCTATAAATCCGTAAGCAAGATCCACCAAAAGATTTGCAATGATAAGAAATGCACCGTAAAACAAGGTTGTACCGGATATCATTGTATAATCCTGAGTCTGAATACTGTATACGAAGAATTTTCCCATTCCCGGTATGGCAAAAATATTTTCCACAACAAAGGCACCGGTAAGCAAAGCTGCCGATATCGGTCCTAAGACTGTTATTACCGGCATGATTGCATTTCTGACTGCATGTTTCCATACTATAGCTTTCTGCGACAAACCTTTTGATTTGGCGGTTTTAATATAATCTTGACTTAATACATCCATCATGCTGGTTCTCATCAGTCTTGATACCGTAGCCAGAGAGCTTAAACTTAAAGCAAAGGAAGGTAATATTTTGGCGGCAAAACCGTTCCAGCCTGTATTGGGGAAAAATGCAATCCCAGTCCATTGAGTAAGCTTTAGCGCAAAAAAGTATTGTAGCAAAGAGCCCACAATAAAACCCGGTACGGAAACTCCGATTATAGCCAAAAACATTGATAAAGTATCCCAGTGAGTACCCCTCTTTACTGCCGCAATTATTCCTAGCAGAATTCCCATTACCGTAGCAAAAATTAAAGCCCTTATGCCCAGATCAAAAGAATACGGAAAGGCCTGCCTGATAATATCATTTACGGGCCTGTTATAATGTATTGATATTCCCAAATCCCCTCTGAATACATTCCCGAAATAAATCAATAATTGCTGCCACATGGGCTTATCCAAACCGTATTTTTCATTCAGGGCTTTAAGAGTAGTTTCAGGAATGGCTTTTTGTCCGATAAAAGGATCTCCCGGAAGCAGGCGCATCATGAAAAAAGTCAGCGCAACTAGAATTATAAGGGTTAAAAACGAATAAAAGATCCGTTTAAAAATATACTTAATCACCGCCATCCTCCTTTACTTAATTAGTTATACAAATATGATAAACAGCATTAGGGAGCATGACAGCCATGCCCCCTATAGCCTTTATTTGGATAATTTAACATTAATCAGGTTTATATCCTGGAATGCGGTTCTTATAACTCCCGATGCTATCTTTCCGCTTAATACATAATCTCTTGATCTCCAGTAAATCGGGCCTACCGGCATATCATCCATGATGATCTGTTCCAGTTGTTTCAAATATTCAAACCTTTTTTCTTTATCTTTTTCTGTCCTTACTTTGTCGAGCAATTCATCATATTCGGGATTGCTGTAACTTACGTGGTTATTGCCGTTTCCTGTTTCAAACATATCTAAGAATGTCAAAGGATCGTTGTAATCCGGGCCCCATCCGGCAAAGACTATATCAAAGTCTTTATTGGACATTCTTTCAAGCCTGCTTTTAAACGGCATAGGTTCAATCTTTATATCAAGTCCCAAATTAACCTTAAGCTGTTCCTGAACAAATGCTCCGTTTTTCACTGCCGAATCACTGTCGTCAATTATTAATGAAAGGCTGATGCTATCTACATTGAGTTCTTCCAATGCCTTATTGTAATATTCTTTAGCCAGTTCTGTATCAAATGCAGGCTGAAGGCTTCCGACTTCTTTGTAGAACTTATCGTTAAGTCCGTTTATGGCAGGTGCTGTAAAGGAAACAGCAGGCTGTGAATCATTTTTTACGATACTGTCTATAAAAGCCTGTTTATCTATAGCATAGGTTATAGCTTTTCTTAAGTTTTTATTTGACAGATACTTATTATCCATATTGTATTCAAGATAAAATGTTGAACCGTCGGCATAGGTGTATACAGGATAATTTTCTTTCTTCATCAACTGTACTTGTTCTCCGTTAAGGCCTATCATATCAACCTCGCCTACCTTAAATGAGTTCAATGCTGCATTTGAATCATTGATCATAACCATTACAATTTTTTCAAGTTCAATCTGATCTGCATTATAATAATCGGGATTCTTTTCAAGAACTATCTTGCTTTCATGTTCCCAGGAAGTCATTTTGAAAGGACCGTTGTAAACCATCTTGTCGGCATCAGTACCGTATGCAGTACCGAATTCCTTATATGCTTTTTCGTTTACCGGTGCAAATACGCCGAATGCCAAGGTATCCAAGAAATAGCTTGTAGGATTTTCAAGTGTTACTTCCAACTGATAGTCGCTTAAAGCCTTAAATCCAAGCTCTTCCGCACCGACTTTTCCCTTGTTGTATGCTTCACCATTCTTAAACACATAGCCAAAGTATGCATAATCGGAAGCAAAGCTGGGTGTAAGTAAGGCGGTCCATGCAAAAACAAAGTCATGGGCTGTAACGGGTTCTCCGTTGGACCATTTCATATCGTCCCTTAAGTTAAAGGTATATACCAGCCCGTCATCACTTACGGTCCAGTCTTTTGCAACACCGGGTTTTACGTTGTCATTCTCGTCCAAGGTTACCAAGTTTTCTACTATATGCCTTAATACAGTAAATGATGTTGTATCAGTCATAGTAACAGAAAACATATCCGGCGGTTCACTTGAAATATTGACTGTTATTGAATTTGCATCCGGAGTACCCGGATAGGCATTTTTACTGCCATCAGTAGTATTCTGTTTACCGCAGGCGGCTAATATGTTTATCACCATTGACAATAAAGCAACAGAGGCGATTAGTTTCTTAATTTTCATATATGCGTCCTCCTTGTTTAATATATAAGGAAGTGCTTTACACTTCCTGTAAAAATAATATGTATATATTAGTCCTAAATATTGTAATAGTCAATATTGATACTTTTTCCTATTTATTGGATATTATTGTCTTTGATGATAATAAAATGAAAACATAGAATTAATAATAAATACAACCATTTTGATACATCATACATACTTCAAAAATTTCTGAAACCCATAATTTACAATATGTTTATAAGTAAAGTAACCGTTCAGAAACTGCATAATTTTCAGTCATATTGATATAGTCATATAATTTTAACCAATAGATCAGAAAACAGGCATCTTAAGCTCATGTAAATTATGATAATTCTCCGCAAATAAAAAAACTCTTCTTAGGTATTATTAATTTTCCCTAAGAAGAGTTGATTATACTAATTTTTATTTGACTTTTTACTTAAACCACACATGAACACAAAACATAATGAACAGAAAGAGTATGAAGATAAACACCAATCCTACCAATAGTCCGCCCAATGTGGCACTAAGTGTTATCCGTCTTAAATCTTTTTTGCTAAGTTCAGGCAGAGGTGGTCTGTCACCGTTTTCCTCGTTTATATTTAGGGGTTTTCCCCCACGATACCAAGGCATTCCCTCTACATTCATATTGGCCACAACCAGGTTGTCGTCTTCATTGTCAGGTATATCAGTGTTTCTCTTTCTAAATATCATAAATAATCCTTTCTAAGCCAAGTTCCTAATCATTATACAAATGACATTGTACAAAATGGCCTTCCTCAATTTCCTTTACCTCAGGTACCTGGGTCCTACAGCATTCCATGCACTTACTGCACCTGGTGTGGAACTTGCAGCCGGAAGGAGGATTTGCCGGTGAAGGAATGCTTCCTTCAAGAATTATACGGTTCATCTTTACATCCGGGTCCGGAACCGGTACTGCACTAAGCAGTGCCTGCGTATAAGGATGGGCCGGATTTCTGAATATATCTTCCTTCTTGCCGTATTCGACCAGATTTCCCAGATACATAACGCCTACCGTATCGGAAATATGTTCAACGACAGACAAGTCATGGGAAATAAACAAATATGTCAGATTTCTTGACTTTTGCAGGTCACTGAGCAGGTTTATAATTTGCGCCTGAATGGATACATCAAGTGCCGATACCGGCTCGTCACATACTATAAACTGAGGATTTACAGCCAAAGCTCTGGCTATACAAATTCTTTGTCTTTGTCCTCCGGAGAATTCATGAGGATAACGATCCTTATGGTAAGGCTGCAATCCGCAGGCAGCCATTATGTCATCAATATAATCTTCATATTCTTCAGGAGGTACTATATTGTGCTCCCTTACTGCTTCTCCGATAATTTCACCGATAGGAAGTCTCGGAGAAAGACTTGAATATGGATCCTGGAAAATTATCTGCATATCGGTGCGCAATTTTCTCAGGTCTTTTTTATTTATATCAAATATATCTTTTCCGTTAAATAAAACTTCTCCGTCAGTTTTTTCAATCAATCTTAATATGGTTCTTCCTACGGTGGATTTTCCGCAGCCGGATTCTCCAACCAGGCCCATAGTAGTACCGCGTTTAATCTTAAAACTTACACCGTCTACAGCTTTCACTTCACCCTTCTGCTTGGCAAAAACATTGGTTTTTATCGGGAAGTATTTCTTCAGGTCTCTTACTTCAAGAATATAATCGGACTGTGAGTCTTCAGAAACCTGATTTACTTTGTTTTTATCTTCCATCATCTATTGCTCCTTTCTTATCATGAAACAAGTAACAGGACACAGCATGGGTGGGTGAAACATTTACTTCTTTAGGATATGGGCCTTCGCATGCCTTAATACACTTATCACAACGGTCTCTGAAATAACAGTAATTAGGCATATTGATTGGATTAGGCACTTTACCGGGAATACTGTACAGACGGTCCACTTTCTTTCCTACTACAGGTTTACTGTTCATCAAACCTATTGTATAGGGATGGCAAGGATTTTTGAATATATCATGTACAGTTCCTTTTTCAACAATTCTTCCGGCATACATGACCACAACATAGTCAGCCATCTCTGCTATAACTCCCAAGTCATGGGTAATAAGCATAATACTGCTGTTGATTTTATCTTTCAAGTTCCTAAGCAAATCCAGAATTTGAGCCTGAATAGTAACATCAAGTGCTGTTGTAGGCTCATCGGCAATTATTAGCCTTGGATTGCATGCCAGCCCCATAGCAATCATTACACGCTGTCTCATACCGCCGGACAGCTCATGAGGATACATATTGTATACTCCTTTACTGTTGGCTATACCTACCATCTCCAGCATTTCTATAGAGCGGGCTTTAACTTCTTCTTTTGACATACCCTTATTATGAAGTTCTATTACTTCATCCAATTGGGTACCTATCTTAAATACAGGATTTAAGCTTGTCATCGGCTCCTGGAATATCATAGATACCATATTGCCTCTTAACTTTTGCATTTCGTACGTAGGAGTTTTGGCGATATCATAAACTTCCGTACCGGTATTGAAACGTATGGAACCTTTGACAATCTGTCCCTGAGGTCTTTGAAGCAATTGCATCAATGATAAACTGGTAACGGACTTGCCGCAACCGGATTCACCCACGACTCCGACAGTTTTACCCAGAGGTATATCAAAGCTTACCCCGTCCACCGATTTTACTACACCTATATCGGTAAAGAAATAAGTGTGAAGATCGTCGAATTCCACTACATTATTGGGATCCCTCATCTGTGTAATATATTCTTCTCTGGGTACATTCTTTCTGTTTCTCTGCTTTTCCAGTTCATTGGTTATTCTTCTGTTTTCTTTTGAAATCCTTCTGGATTCTTTTGCGGAAATATAATTTACATTTCCCTTTTTATTAAATAAAGCCAATTTTTTCACCTACCTCTTCATCTTCGGGTCAAATGCGTCCCGTAGTCCGTCACCAACGAAATTAAATCCTAATACGGTTATCAATATCAATAAACCGGCGGGTATCCAAACAAACCAGTAGTTTGTCATAACGTAAATATTATTTACCGCATTAATAATATTACCCCATGACGCATAAGGGAATTTAACTCCCAATCCAAAAAAGCTTAAGGTTGCTTCTGTTAATATAATACTTCCTAAGTCCATTGTCGCAATAACCGTTAACTGCGGAATTACATTAGGAACCAAATGTTTAAATATTCTTCTCCTTACACTTATACCTAAAGCTTCGGTTGCAGTCATAAATTCCTGTTCACGAAGTGATAAGATTTGGCCGCGAACCATTCTTGCAATACTGGGCCAACCCAGTAAACCTAATATAATCATAAGTATGAATATTCTTATCTTAGGATCTATCCTTAAGAAATCCATAACCGAACCGATTATAATGTATAACGGCAAGGACGGAATACAATATATTATATCTACAAATCTCATGATCAGATTATCAACCCATCCACCGAAATAACCGGCTACTCCGCCCAGGATAACACCTATTATCAGCTCAATTATCACAACAAGGAAGCCGATCATCAATGATATTCTTCCGCCGTACATTAGACGGGTTAGGATATCCATACCGTTTCCGTCAGTACCGAGCAGGTGCTTTTTAGATGGGCTTTCGTATACGTTTATTAATTCGGTTTCGGTATATTTTCTTATAGTATATTGGTTATTTTTCCTTACAAGCCTGTATTCTACTTCCGTACCGTCTTTATCAGGAAATACAAAACTTGTATCCCCGTTATCTATGGCATTAAGTACGGCCGCTTTAAATTCAATTGATAAGAAATCCTTATCTACAGCATTTATACTCATATTGGAAGCCAGGGCATACTCAATCTTTTGTCCGTCCTTTAATAAATAAAATACCGCAGAATTATCTTCTACATCCAAATCCATTTCATATTCCGAACCGTTTACCTCAAAGCGGGATTCCCCGGTATTCATGGCTTTTTCAGCCGCATAACGGAAGTTATAATCAATAACGGTATCCTGGGAATATGCACTGAACATCATTTTCGATACAATACTGATTTCTTTTGCTTTAGCAATTACTGTTGTCGAACCGTTCTGCAGTATATGATATACAGTTCCGTCATATTCGAAAGTATCTTGCCCTTCTTCTACCGCTTTCAGATACAAGCTTTCCATTTCACTTGTAAATGTTTCTCCTTCGGCAGGAGTAAGTTTACTGATACCTTTTTTGGTAACTATTCTGGCTACTTCCTGATACTGTACTATTCTGTAAAAGTCTTTACCTTCATTAATTAAAGAATAATTAACGTCTTTTGAAACAAAGCTGTCTTCCCCGTTATTTATAGCAAGAATTAACTGTGCTTTTGCTACAGCCGGGAACGTTTCTCCTTCCGCCTCATAATACTGAAATTCGGTATTAACTGCAGCTCCGGCATAATCTTTTTCAATTATATCATAAAATTTAAATACCTGTGTTTCATCGTAAGGTGTCAATAAACCACCTACAAAAGAAAAAAGAAACATAGATATCAAAATTATTATTCCGGCAACAGCCAGACGATTTCTAAAAAATCTCTTGGCTACCAGCATTCCCGGTGACAGCACCTTAACCCTTTGCTCGTCATCTAAAGCTGTGGAGGTGCTGATATGTCTGTTTTTGTCCTTATTAGCCATCTTTACATACACCTCCTTAATTAATCCTTACCCTAGGGTCTACAACCGCATAGAGTATGTCTGCAATCAAGTTTCCAAGCAGTGTCAGCATTGCCAAAAATACCAAGTAAAACATTGAAAACGGAATATCTCCGGTAGTCATCGCCTGATAAGCAGTATAACCTATACCCTCGATCTGGAACAATGTTTCGGTTATCATAGCACCGGAAAACAGTCCCGGAAGGGTTCCGCCTATAATTGTAACTATAGGTATTAAAGTGTTACGGAATGCATGATAATTAATAACACGCCTTTCGGAAAGTCCTTTTGCTCTGGCGGTCCTGATATAATCAGAGTTTAATACTTCAAGCATATTGGTTCTGGTATAACGCATAAGTGCACCGATATTGACAATAGTTAACGTTACAATCGGTAATACCAAATGGTTGGCTCTATCAAGGAATTTACCGAATGGGCTCAAATGCTCATACATACGGCCTATCATTCCGAATAAGTCAAACCATCCCAACTTAATTGAAAATACATATTTTAATAAAGTTGCAAAGAAAAATGACGGCAGCGAAATACCTATCAAACCAAAAACCGTAACAGCATAGTCTGTCCTGCTGTATTGCTTTCTTGCTGCCAAAATTCCCAGAGGAACTGCTATTAATATCTCAAAAATAAATGATATTGCTCCCAAAGTAAAAGAATCCCATATAACTTCAGAGAACTTCTCAGTAACAGGCACATTAAATGCCCATGAATCTCCGAAATTACCCCTTATGGCTTGTCCCAGCCAATGAATAAAACCTGCAGGTATGCTTTTATTCAAACCATAAGCCGCTTCCAATTGTTCAAGCCACTCTCTGTAAGATTTACCTCCGGGAAGCGAAGCCTTCTCTCTTGCCATTTTCTCTACGAAGGAAGCCGGCATACAACGCATTATTGTGTATACAATTAATGCAACAAAGAAAAGGATCACAACACTGATTGCTAATCTTTTTATTATAAATTTTCGCATGTCTGTTTCTCCTGATTACCAAATTTTTTTCTATCTATGCCACTTTATATGTGGGTATAAATATGTGGGTATATGGAATATAAAAGTATAACCAAAAATTACTTTATTCCATATATGCTTGCATATTCTATATGCCTGCATATTTATGCCCACATATAAATTAATTATCAAAGCTGGTAAAATATGTTAACCGAGGCATAAATTAGCACGGCTTTAAACATAAGGATAAGAATGCCATGAAAAATCATGGCACTCTTATCTTTCATTTAAAAACCAATTATAAGTTAAAAATTATCTTAACTCAAATTTTTCAATTTCATAGTACCATTCATAGAAGGTTGTAATATCCGGAGTGATTGTATCAGGATTTACACGCTCAGCACTGAATACAACACAGTTCTGTCTCTGATATACAGGAATTTCAACTGCCCAATCCAAAATAATATCCAGACATTGTTTATATGCGGACTTTCTGTAGGACTGGTCATCGCTCTTTCTTGCTTCCATGATCAGAGTATCCAGATCAGGATCTGCGATATGATAATGGTTGCTGTCTGTACCGCCTAATCCTACGATATTGGTACTGTGATATACCTGATACATATCAGGATCGATGGTTGCACCCCATGCAGCACACCACATTTCCTGAGTACCTGCATCAAGTCTGTCCCAAAGGATATTAGAATCAGTCAGATCGTTAACGGTAAGAGTGAAACCAATTGTCTTTAATGCTGCAGAAGCATCGGTTAATATTGCAAAGGAAGGATGGTTACCTTCACCGTCACCGGGGATCAGTACTTCATATTCAAGCTTAGCACCTGCGGGAGCGGCTACCAACTTACCGTCCTGTACGGTGTAACCTGCAGCTTCAAAGTAACCCAGTGCAGCCTGTAATGCAGCAGCATACTTATCTTCAGAGCTCATATCCGGTGTATAAATAGGATTACCGTTAACATCTCTTGAGAATGCAATCTCATAATCCGGATCGGATTTCTGAGGTGCTGCCCAGGATGTATTGGATATAGGATAGTTAATTACGGTTGCGGCATCGCCATAGTATGTATCAATGGCAACATCACGATATACAGATAAAACAGTAGCAATTGCTTTTCTTAAATTCTTGGATGCTTCGGACGCGGAATCGTCACCTACTCTTACTGCATCTGCGTTAATTCCGATATAACCGTAACCAAGGTTATCAACTGAGCTTGTTATAATTTTATCGCCGGATAATTCACCGTTGCTGTTAATCTTTGCAATCTGTTCAAATACTTCTTTCTTACCGGTAGGATCGGTAATATCCAGTGTACCTTGTTCAATACCTGTAACCTTATCAGCTTCTGATGTTTCTTTTAATTGTACATATTTGATCTTAGGAGCACCTTTGTAGTAGTGTTCGTTTGCCTCTAAGAATACAACTTTATTTTCATACTTTACAAACTTGTAAGGACCGGCACCCAGAGGCTTGGTTGTCTTAGATTTTACGATTGACAGATCTCCTCTCGGGAAACCGAACTTATTGTTTTCATAGTCATATTGAGATTCATCACCGTAGTAATGTAAAGGAGCTACTATAATGCCACCGATCTTATAAATAGCGGTTGCATCATAACCTTTTGTTGTTACACGGATTTCAGTATTGCTGATTTTTTCAATACCGTCAATCTTATAAACATCTTCGCCTTGACCTGTTGCTTTCAACTCTTCGATGATAAGGTCCTTAACTTTAGAGTCAAAGTATGTTGCATCACCTGCATAAGTATCTGCCAAGGTCTTATAGTCTGTGCCATATTGGGCAATAATATCTTCTATAACTTGCTTCTCATCGCTTACTTTAGATGCATCATAATTATCATCTAAGTTATAGAAATATGCAAACAAATCTTTCTGTACCGGATATTTATCGGTATAAGATTTGTATTGATCGTTACCATAAAGGCTACCAACCCACTCATATTCTTCTTCCAGTGTAGGTCTTATAATATTATCAACTATAGCCTGCTTAAGTTCCTCGCTGGGATTTTTCATTACTTCTGCTACATATTCATCTGTAACCATATCAGCAACTGTGCTGTTTGCACGATAGTTTTGCATACCGATAATAGGTATGGAATATAATGTTGATGATCCGTCATAGCTAGGATCTGATAATACGTAATAAGTGAAAATAATATCATCGGCGTCCATGACATGGCCGTCACTGAACTTAACATCGTCTCTGATCTTGATATCGTAAGTTGTTATATCTTTTTCTTTGTCATAATTAACCTTGAAGTTAGCTATACCATAATATGTATAGTCTTTTCCGTTATAAGGTATTGTCTCCCCTTCAATAGCATTGTAAACTATACCGCCGGTTCTGTCAGTGGTCATTAACTGAACACCGGTAAGCTCAACAACGTCCTGATCATAGCCTGTATCGGCAAAGAACGGACTGAACTTTTCGCTAAACGGCAGATATCCAACTACCAGCGGTGTCTCATTTCCGCTTGTGTCGGTTTTATCTGTACTGTCTTTGCTCTCATCTTTTGAGCTGTCCTGAGTTTCCGTCTTGTTATCAACGGAAGAACCCTTCTCTTTTTTGCCGCATGCCGATAATGCCATTAATGCCATAGCAAGCACCAGTAAAAGAGAAATGATTTTTCTCATTTTTTTCATAAACTTGTCCTCCTCTTTTTATTTTTATATATATTTAAACTTAAAATATATAACATATTAAATAATTTACAGGTGTCCTCCCTGAAATGTAAATAGGGAAAGACTTCCTTCATTATAATCAACTGTTATAATCGGGATCTTTCACCTGATAGGTTACTTTCTTTTGTAATTGTAAAAAAACAATATTTATTATTAAAACCAGCAGCATGCTCACCGCAAACATCCATTCGTATTTCAATATACCATTGTCATTCTCATTTATAATTAATATTACATCTCCGACAAAAGTCATGCTGCTAAGTATTATCTGCCATACGGTAGAACTAAAGATTCTTTTTTTGGTTTTATCATATGCGGCTTGTTCCAATATATTTCCTTCCCTTATAAATCTTACAGTTCCCATGAAACAGAAAACTATCGGCAAGAATAAACCCACATATGGTAAAGCCACATATAAAACTCTGCTGCCTGGATTATTTATAAATCCGATTCCTATTGCAGTGGCATCACTGCAAAGCACTAAAGCAAAAAAGTATAATTTAATTTTTTTTAGCTTACTTTCATCCAATTGGCATATATAATATTTCCCTATATATTCTGTCTCTTGTTTTAATGTACCGTCAGGCTGTTCTTTTTTTACCAGTCTGTAATCTTTGTGATACTTCTTCATTTTTTCCCTGTTCTTACACAACATTTACTGTTTTTACTTTGTATTTACTCTTTTTACATTTGTCCTTCCGGGACTTACATGTCCGGTACTAAAAAAGTCGTCTATACCGACGACCTCATTGTCTCATGTATATCCGAACAGATCAATTTACATATACAATTGATAACCATATTTTAATCAAGTTGTAAGCTTAAAATTTTCGTATCACTTGTATCTTTTATTAAGATATCATAGTATTTTTTCCTTGTCAAGCATAAGCTTTAGACTTCTATTATTTTCTATATAACCAGTTCCTCCCATAAGCCGTATAATAACACCTTTTTTCTTCTAAAAACATATAATGTCACATAAGGAGGAAAGAAAATGGCATTAAATATCGGAATTTTTGGCGGGGATAAACGCCAGGTTTATATGGCCTTAACCTTGCTTGCAAAAGGTTACTCCGTATTCACTTATAAACTTTATGAACAAATAGATCACAACAATCATACAGCTCTTAACAGTCTTGAAGAATTAATAAAAAAATGCAGGGTACTTATAGGTCCCATACCCTTTACAAAAGACAATATAATAAAAATATCATCCGACACTCAGGCCAATTCAAACGGCAATACTATAGTACATTTTTTAAATAAAGAACACATTCTTATAGGAGGGGTAATTCCCAAAGATATTCGCTCATCATGTGAAGAAAAAGGAATTTTCTATTTCGACCTTATGGACAGCGACAAAATTGCCATTATGAACGCCATCGCCACGGCTGAAGGTACAATTATGGAAGCAATAAGAAGCAGCAACATAAATCTTCATAACAGCAATTGTCTTGTTTTGGGCTATGGACGCTGCGGCAAAGTCCTTGCATCTAAACTTAAGGGGCTGGATGCCAACGTTACCGTAGCAGCCCGAAACAAAGATGCTTTAGCCTATGCACATGCAATGGGATTTTCTGCTGTGCATCTTAAGGATATAAAATCGTTTCTGCCATACTTCCATTTTATATTCAACACCATACCTGCCCTGATTTTAGATGAGGATTGCTTAAAAAATGTATCCGAGGATGTTGTTATTATAGATATAGCTTCCGCACCTGGCGGAGTTGATTTTGAATATGCCATAAATCATGGCATTAATGCTAAACTGTGTCTTGGTATACCAGGTAAAATAGCTCCGAAAACCTCGGCAGATATTTTGGTAAATGAAATTGAAGCTCTGATAAAAGAGGTGATTTAATGAGTATAAAAGATAAAAATATAGGTTTTGCATTTACCGGTTCTTATTGTACTTTTGATAAAGCTTTTACTCAACTGGAACGTCTTGTAAAGGAAGGAGCAAATGTATATACCATTTTTTCTTATCAGGCACAAAAAACCGATTCAAGATTTGGTAAAGCAGAAGATTTTTTAAAACGTGCCAAAGGAATAACTGGCAAGGAGCCAATAACAACAATAGTTGACGCAGAGCCTCTCGGTCCGAAAAACATCCTTGACCTTATCGTCGTTGCCCCTTGTACAGGCAATACTATAGCCAAGCTGGCCCATGCCATTACTGATTCTCCGGTTTTAATGGCAGTTAAGGCTTTACTTCGAAATGACAAGCCCGTAGTATTGGCAATATCGACCAATGACGCTCTGGGTAACAACCTTAAAAATATAGGACTTCTTATAAATCACAGTAATATTTACTTTGTACCTTTCAGACAGGATAATTATAAAAATAAACCACATTCCATGGTAGCCGATTTTGATTTAATCCTTCCAACAATTGAATACGCATTGGAAGGCAGGCAGCTTCAGCCTATGGTGCTGGCACCGGCATAATAATTATAAATTAATCAAAATTATTTTTGCAAAACTATGACCTTGTTTATGTAATTAAAATATGCCCTGGTCATATTCTTATACGTATTACAACCGGGGCATAAATTATTGTATATAAATACTGATAATATAATAACTGCAATTTATTTGTCGGTGTTAAAATATTATAAGATAAAGAGAAATTTTATTTTACTGTTTATACATCAATATATGTTGGGGTAATAGGAATTGAAAGTGCATATAATATTTCGTAACCATTTACTGAATAACCTTATAAATAATATATAAAAGCATCATTATACGGTTGACCCTAGCCCGTTACCCGTTAATGATGCTTTATACTTTTTATATTATGCTTTATTTTCTGTATTCGGTTTTTCTACTTCAACAATGGCAGACTTTTTCATAGGTATTCTGCAGTTTTTATTGTTGCCGAATTCCACAATTACTACCTCATCCATAACGTCTATTACGACTCCGTAAAATCCGCTGCTTGTTAAAACACTGTCTCCCTTTTCCAAAGTAGAAAGCATCGCCTGCATAGCCTTTTGCTGTTTCTTCTGGGGACGAATCAGCAAGAAATAAAATACCAGACCCAGAACAGCAAATTGTAAAATCAAAAATGCAATCGATCCTGCTCCTCCCGTAGTAGACTCTGTAGTTCCCTCTAACAAAATTAAATTATACATAAAATTACCTCCTAGGTTAAGTTTCTATCTTTATACCCGGATTTTTATTATAAATCGGGTTTTGGTCAACAGACCTGTTTGCTATTCTACTCCTCTTTTAAGATTCTCAAGTTTTGATTTTTTATATTGCTTATAGCAATTATTGCGGATAGCTTCCCTGATTTCCTCCATCAAATGATTGTAAAAATACAGATTATGAAGTACTATAAGGCGCATTCCAAGCATTTCTTTGGCTTTTAGCAGATGCCTGATATATGCGCGGCTGTATGTCCGGCATGCAGGACAACCGCATCCTTCTTCTATGGGCCTGTCGTCGGTTTCAAACTTTGCGTTAAGTAAATTTATTTTACCAAACCCGGTATAAGCATGTCCATGCCTGCCGTTACGGGACGGATATACGCAATCAAAGAAATCTACTCCCCTGTCTACCGCTTCAAGAATATTTGCAGGAGTTCCTACTCCCATCAGATAAACAGGCTTATTAACCGGTAGGTATGGTACGGTCTCTTCCAGAATATAATACATTTCCTCATGGCTTTCTCCAACAGCCAAACCTCCGACAGCATAACCATCCAGATCCATTTCGGTAATTCTTTTCGCATGGTCTATTCGGATGTCTACGTAAGTACCTCCTTGATTTATGCCAAACAACATCTGATTTTTATTGACGGTATCCTCAAGGCCGTTAAGCCTGTCCAGTTCCTTCTTGCATCTTACAAGCCATCTGGTGGTCCTATCTACCGAATTTATCATGTAAGAACGCTCCGACGGATACGGAGGACATTCGTCAAAGGCCATAGCTATAGTGGACCCCAAATTTGACTGTATTCTTATGCTTTCCTCCGGCCCCATAAATATTTTTCTTCCGTCTATATGAGAATTGAAGTATACTCCTTCTTCTTCAATCTTTCGAAGCTTTGCCAGAGAAAATACCTGAAAGCCACCCGAATCTGTAAGTATCGGCTTATCCCATACCATAAATTTATGGAGGCCGCCCATCTTTTTAATCAATTCATCACCGGGCCGTAAATGAAGATGATAAGTATTGGATAGCTGTACCTGTGTCCCTATTTCATTTAAATCAACTGTTGATACGGCTCCCTTTATGGCTGCTGCCGTACCTACATTCATAAAAACAGGAGTTTGAATGGTTCCATGTACAGTATGAAATTCAGCGCTTTTTGCCCGACCATCCTGTGCTACAACTTTATACATAGTACTCACTTTCTAAATCAACATTTTCTTTTTAAATTTATAATGTTAGTTATTAGTAGATAACAGTACAAGTATACCTTGAAAAATTATTATTTTCAACTATAAATTCCTTCGATATTTATTTACCCTTACTGTTGTTCCTTATAGAATCATATTGCATAATTTTGTCTGAATTGGTAGAATAAGTGTAACGAATTTAAGGTATACAGTCGGAGGTCTGTATAATGTCAATTAAAAAGTCTCTGCGCATTATACTTATTATTTTTTCTATCATTCCCGTTGTAATAATTGCTTCAATTTCCCATGGTCTAATATCATACAGACTTCTACAGGTTCAAAAAGAAAATCTGAAAAAAGCAGCCGAATTAAACCGTTCCGGCCTGGAATCCATGATTGAAACACATAAAACGGAAATAAACCTGCTTTCCGTTGAGCAGGATTTAATAAATCTTGTTAATGAAATATATCCTGCTGATGACTTATTAACAGATACGGTAAATAAGATATTAAAGGACCGAAAAGATTATAATCCGTACTGCTGCAATATAACACTATATAATAAAGATATAATAGCCGTAGCCAGCTCTGATACAGATCAAATCGGCAAAGATGGTAAAAAAGATTTGACATTGTCATATCTTTATGCAACCAATAAAACAGCCGTAGGCGTAAGCGGTATTGTATCACATAAATCAAATTCAGATCCACATAATGCAATAGAAATAGGGTTTCCGATTTTTAACACTTCTCTTTCTAATAAATCCCCCGTCGGTTATATTGTAAGTATGTTGCAGCTAACATATTTTGACCATTTTCTTGATGGTGTTACTTTCGGAAACACAGGATATGCAATATTGCTAAATAAAAACGGGGATATTCTTTATCATCCGAACAAAAAACTTATCGGTAGTAAAATAAACTCAACCCGGCTTGCCGAAATTGTTAACGAATATAATAATGGTTTACTTCAACTTAGCGGTACTTTTGAATATAAATATGAAAATACCAATCAGGTTTTCGGATACTGCATTATTCCCGAATTCGATTGGGTTCTTTTGGTCAAACAGAATATTTCGGAAATTCAGTCAATGACAAAAATTATTCTTATGTTACTTGTCTTTATATGTTCGGTATTGCTGATTTTTATAATATTATTTGCTCATTCAATGGCAAAAAGATTCACCGAACCTATAATAGCCTTAAGGGATGCTATGCGCACAGCCTCAGACGGAGATCTTACTGTTCAAACCAATATCAGGAGCAAAAATGAACTTGGAGAATTGTCAAAAAGTTTCAATAAAATGCTGCACATTATAAAAACAAACTATGAGGACCTTGCTTCTATGCACGATGAACTGCTCTCCAATGAGGAACAATTAAGGCGCAATTATGATCATATAGAGTATCTGGCCTACCATGATACACTGACGAATCTTCCGAACAAACTGGCTTTTTTGGATTACGTCAATTCTGTATTGGTTTCATCCCCCGGAGCCAAGAAAATGCATGCCATATTTTTTATTGATATTGACAATTTTAAAACAATAAACGATACTCTCGGTCATGAATACGGCGATTCTCTTCTTATCCATACGGCAAAAATATTGACTTCTATCGGTGATAACGGCATGTTGGCCAGAACCGGCGGGGATGAGTTTCTTGTTTTTAAAGAAAATTTGTCCTCAAAGGATGAAGCCATAAACTATGCTTCAAATATCATAGAGCGTTTCAGAGAACCGATCGATTTGGACGGGGAAACGGTGTATATTTCATTGAGTATAGGCATTGCTATCTATCCCGATAACGGCCTTTTACCCAACACCTTAATAAAGAATGCCGATATTGCCATGTATAAATCAAAAGAGGCCGGCAAAAACAGATATACCATGTTTGATTCCAGCATGGAAGACGAATTAAACCGCAATATCAGTATTATTGAAGTTCTGCGGAATGCCATTGACAATAATGAAATTTATGTTAAGTATCAGCCTCAATATGAGCTTAAATCAAATACTATCATAGGATTTGAAGCACTTATGCGAATAAAAAGCGATCGTCTGGGGCCTTTATCTCCCGATGAATTTATTCCTGTTGCAGAAGAAAGCGGCCTTATAATTGAACTGAGTCATTGGCTGATAAAAGAGGCCTGCAAATTTAATAAAAAATTAATTGATTACGGCATACCTCCGAAATTTGTATCTGTTAATATATCTTCTGTTCAAATAAACCATCCGGGATTTGTTGAGTCCTTGTCAGAAATATTGGAGGAAACGGGACTACCGCCTGAATATCTGGTTCTTGAAATCACCGAAAGCACTTTGGTATCATCAATAACGGATGCTACAAAATTATTAAATAATCTACAGAAGATAGGCTTAAAAATATCTCTTGATGATTTCGGTACCGGTTATTCATCCTTAAATTATCTTACCAGAATGCCAATTAATACATTAAAAATTGACAAGTCATTTATTGACCATATATGTACCAGCAAGAAAGATGCTCATATAGCGGAATTAATCATAAGCCTTGCCCATAATCTCCAAATTAAAGTAGTGGCGGAGGGAGTCGAAAACGAAGACCAATTGGCCCTGCTTCGTGAGAAAAAATGCGATTATGTTCAGGGTTATGTCTTTGCTCCTCCTTTGCATCCGGAAGAATTGGAAGATTTGATAAAAAAAGAATAAATACATAAATTAAATTACAGACAAAATAATGGCTCAGGAAAATCCGTAGAAGGTTTTACCTGAGCCTTATTTTAATTATTTTCAGTTTATTAGTTGACAGGCACTTAGCCGACCTTATTTTGCGGCACCTGAGCAACCAAGAACGTTTATAATCTTATGCTTAACCAGAGCTTTTACATATTCTCTTCCCTTAGCAAGATATTTTCTGGGATCGAAATCTGCAGGATTATTCATTATATATTCTCTTACACCTGCTGTGAACGCAAGTCTTAAGTCGGAGTCAATATTGATCTTACATACAGCCATGCTGGCAGCCTGTCTTAACATATCCTCAGGAATACCGATTGCATCGTCTAATTTTCCGCCGTTTTTATTAATAATATCAACATATTCCTGTGATACGGATGAAGCTCCGTGTAAAACGATAGGGAAGTTCGGAAGTCTTCTTTGGATTTCCTCTAATATATCAAAACGCAGCTGAGGTTTTTGACCGGGTTTGAATTTGAATGCGCCGTGGCTTGTTCCGATAGCTATAGCAAGAGAGTCTACACCGGTACGGGAAACAAATTCTTCAACTTCATCAGGTCTTGTAAATAATGCGTCTTCAGCACTTACGTTTACATCATCTTCAATACCTGCCAGACGGCCTAATTCGCCTTCTACAACAACTCCACGCTCATGAGCATATTCTACAACCTTTTTGGTCAGTGCGATATTGTCTTCAAAGCTGTGCTTGGAGCCGTCAATCATAACGGAAGTAAATCCACCGTCGATACAAGCTTTGCAAATTTCGAAATCCTCACCGTGATCCAAATGCAACGCTATAGGTATATCGGTATCCAGTAATGCAGCTTCAACAAGTTTTACAAGATAATCATGCTTTGCATATTTTCTTGCACCTGCAGATACCTGCAGAATTACCGGAGCATTTTCTTCCTTTGCAGCCTCTGTAATAGCCTGTATTATTTCCATGTTATTAACATTGAATGCTCCGATTGCATATCCGCCTTCATAGGCTTTACGGAACATTTCTTTAGTTGTTACTAAAGCCATATTTATCATTCCTTTCATATTGTAAATTAAAACACAATAAATGCTTTATTAATTATACCATAAAAATTTCTATTGGAAAGAAAATTTTGAAAATCTGGTATAATAATTATTGACCAAATAACCCTTTTAATTATTAATTGATTAATTATTATTAAAGATATAAAATATACCAAGAAAGTATTTTTAATTATATTTTCGGTAAATATTCATTATATTTTGACAAGGCTGAGGCAATTTTACAGCTTAATCCGCATCCGGCGGAGCCTTTTTATATATCGGATAATTAAAGATTTCTAATGATAACAGGAGGAAACATGAAAGCAAAAAGAGTCGCAGATTCAATAACGGAACAGGTCCATATTGTTATGCCTTCTCATATCAGCGGTACCAACAGGCTATTCGGCGGCCAGCTTTTGGCATGGATTGATGAAGTTTCCGCAGTAACGGCAAGACGTCACAGCGAACGAAACGTTATTACGGCCTCTATAGATAACCTTCAATTCAAATCTCCCGTATATATAAATAATATTTTAGTATTAATCGCCCGCATAACTTATGTCGGCACAACTTCTATGGAAGTGCGTGTTGATACTTATGTGGAAGATCATTTGACCGGTATGAGAAAAGTTGTAAACCGAGCATATTTGGTTATGGTAGCCCTGGATGAAAATGAAAAACCTACCGAAGTTCCCCGTTTAATACTTGAAACGGAAGCCGAACGGGCCGAATGGGAAGCAGGTTTAAGGCGATACCAGTTACGGAAAGAAAGAAGAAAAGAAGGATATTAGGTGTCAGGTACAGTAAATTTTTTGTAAACATAACATTAACAAATTATGAATAATTATGGTTTATGTTTACAATTTGTTAACAGTACCTGACACCATTAAAGGCTGTCGGACAATTACCGACAGCCTTCATGATTATTTATAATTGTCCAATTGCTCCAACCTGTGTTCCTGTTTCTCGATTGCATTCATCAGGGTTTCCCTGTCCATCCGGTCGGCATTGTTTTTCAAGTACCCGTCTGCATATATGAATCTTTTTTCAGTGTTTCTTAAGTGTTTTTCTCTGGTGTTATTGTCCCCGTGCGCGATAATATTCTTTAAGTTTTCAATTTGGTTTTTTCGTTCTTCCTGCAGCTTTTTGGCATGTTCAATACTTTCCGGTGATGAAATATCTGAATGCTCTTCAAGATGCCGTTCGGTTCTTGTGGTTTTCTCAACCAGATTTACAAGATGATCGAGCCTTCGCTTGTTTTCAAAAGATTTAATATCCCTGATATCGCCATTGCCCATGCTACTTCCGCCTTTCCGAATTTTTTTGAGAATGATATCTCATCTTTATTTTTTCCGTCCGGCGTTTAAGATATGCTTATTCTCTTATGGGAATAGCTTTATCTAATGTTATTTAATGAAAATAATTTAATTATTAACTCCATGCACATGCCTTATGTAATAAAACATATATTGCTGCACGATTCCGGCATAACCCTGATACAATGCGGTATCAAACTTATTATCGTAATATTCCGAAAGCACCCTTTTCATCCAGACATCTATAGGAAAGGCTTCGATATGATGCAGGCCAAAAAGGGAAATACAATTTGCCACCTTATCTCCTATACCCTTAATACTTTTTAAGGTTTTTACCGCTTCCTCATGACTGCATGCCTTTAAAGCTTCCAAGTCAATTTTTCCAAGATACACTGCACGGGAGGCTTCTATAATATATTCATCCCGGTAACCTAATTTTAAGGCTCGCAAATCTTCCTTTTTTGCTTCAGCCAGCTTATTTGGAGTCGGAAAGGTATAATATACTTTTCCGGTAGTTTTATCTTCTGTTTTGTTTCCGTAAACTTCGCAAATTTTTTCAATACAGGATTTAATCGCAGGAATATTTTTATTCTGGGATATTATAAAGCTTATAAGCATTTCAAAAGGGTCCTGCCTTAATATTCTAATACCTTTTCCATACTTGGCAGCTTCTTTAAGAAAATTGTCTGTTCCGCTAACCAGCTTATCAACAATGCTGCCATAGTCAAAGTCAAGGTGAAAATAATTTTTCCAAATTTTATTGTAGTCTTCTTCGCTGCATGAGATTTCCACGACATCTTCTTCTAATTGCTCAAGCTCCAGGTATCTGTCAAAAGCAATTAGATAATATTTATTTTGTGATATAGGATTCATCCGGAAACACTGACCGGATTCTGCTATTTGCTTAAGGTCAAAATTTTTGTTTTCTATTATCATAAGTTCCTCTTCTTCTATTATTATTTTCGTTTTTTATATAAATATTATAATTTCGATTATACAGTTCTACAAGTATTTCTATTTTTTGACATGGCTAATAATTATTATATAGAGCTATACTTTTAATAAAAAAGCAGGATAACAGCTTTTTAAAAATAATAATTATTGACAGTCGAAATGTTATCACTTATAATTAGGTGACAAGACAACTATCAAGACAGTTTGAAGGGTGATAACATGGCAAACTCAAAATTAAATAATTTAAATAAAGTGAAAATAATGACGGTATCGGCATTGCTTTCTGCCCTCGGTATTTTAATACCGATGACATTCCCCAGCATAAGATTGGAACCTGCTTCTTATACCTTAGCCAGCCACGTTCCGATATTCCTGGCTATGTTTATATCTCCTTTAACAGCAGCCTTTGTGGCAGCAGTTACTACTTTTGGTTTTTTTGTAGCCGGTTTTCCAATTGTAATTGTGCTTAGGGCATTGTCGCACCTGATTTTCTCTTTAACAGGAGCATTTATTCTCAAAAAGAAGAATCAACTACTTACTTCTTTTAAAAACAACGCTTTATTTAACTTTGCTGTTTCATTAATCCACGCAGCAGCCGAAGTAGCCGTTGTAACTTACTTTTACCGGGTAAGCGGAATGTCATCCGCCTATTACGAAAAAGGATATTTTTTCTCGGTATTTATTCTTGTAGGAATCGGAACACTAATTCACAGCATGATAGACTTTTCGATTGCCGTTACCGTATGGCTCCCTCTACAGCATATTATATCTATACCGGCTAATGCAAAAATAAAGATTAAGTAAACATTACTCATGACATAATAATAAAATAAACCGGATGAGCTGCGCACTAAATAAATATGAAAACATAAAACCCAGGCTTAAAAAAGCCTGGGTTTTATAAATATATTTATGCAACTAAATAAGATTTAAATTATTTTAGCATTTTCGATTATTTCATCTTCAAAGTATTTCTTATTTATTATAAGTCCATCCAAAACAATTACATCATATATTCCCATGTAATACATATTTTTCATAATTAAAATTAACTAATTTAATGCCATTGGAGGCTGACGTAGATATAAGCACCCTAAATAGGGTGCTTAAGTTAGTCTTTAAATACTATCTATATTTTCGGTAGTATAACAAATATTGGCATAAATCAGAAGTTATTATTTTGTATTAAGCAAAAAGCCTTGTAACCGTTAAGTTACAAGGCTTTTTTATGCAACCGTAAGGTTGCTATATACAGGGGCAGTAGGATTCGAACCCACGACCTGCGGTTTTGGAGACCGTTATTCTACCAGCTGAACTATGCCCCTATACAATTATGTTGCTTATATATACTACTATGAATTGTCCCAATTGTCAAGATATCTTTGATAATTTATTTGACATAATTAAGCATTAACTTTAATCAGATTATGTATATTAGGATCAAAAACCAATTTACATCGGATATTTAACCGTTATCTGTTTTCTTTTATGTACTGCAATATTTCCTGTATATTGCTTATTCCAATCAGTTTTATACCGGTATTTACTTTTAAATTGGCTTCATTAGCTTTGGGCAGGATGCAGGTTTCAAAGCCCATTTTTGCGGCTTCAGAAACCCTTTGATCCGCCAAATTAACCGCGCGAATTTCACCGGTAAGACCGATTTCCCCAAAAACTATGGTATTACCGTTGACGGAAATATTGCGGTAACTTGACAGGATTGCCGCTACAATAGCCAGGTCCAGTGCCGGCTCCGTAATCCGCATACCTCCGGCTACATTTACATATGCATCACAGTCCCCCAACTGTAAGCCAAGCCGTTTTTCCAATACCGCCATCAGCAGGTTTACCCGGTTATAGTCCGTACCTGCCGCAGTTCTTCTTGGCATATTGAAGCTTGTTCTGCTAATTAAAGCCTGAACTTCCACCAATATCGGTCTTGTACCTTCAATTGATGCGGTTACCACTGATCCGGGCTCCCCCACAGGCCGGCCGCTAAGCATATACTCGGAAGGATTTTTTACTTCTTTCAGGCCGGAATTTAACATCTCAAATACTCCGATTTCGTTTGTTGAACCGAAACGGTTTTTTACGGCTCTGAGTACCCTATAAGATACATGGTTTTCCCCTTCAAAGTACAGAACCGTATCTACCATATGTTCCAAGACTCTTGGCCCTGCCACCATTCCTTCTTTTGTCACATGACCTATTATAAATATGGTTATACCTATGTCTTTTGCCAGCCTCATCAAGGCTCCGGTGGCCTCTCTGACCTGACTGACACTTCCCGGAGCCGAAGCTATATCCTCCTTATACATTGTCTGTATGGAGTCTATAACAATTATCTCGGGCTTATATTTATGTACAACAGCTTCTATTAAATCCAGGTTTGTTTCACAAAGAAGCAGAAGCTCGCCGCCGAAAGCGCCGAGCCTGTCTGCTCTCATCTTTATCTGTTCTCTGGATTCTTCTCCTGATATATATATTACTTTTCTGCCTTGCTTTACAACTTCCCTGCACATCTGTAACAGAAGCGTGGATTTTCCGATGCCGGGATCACCACCCACCAAAACAAGGCTGCCGGGTACGATACCACCGCCAAGGACTCTGTCCAGCTCTCCTATTCCTGATACCACTCTTGTTTCCGTTTCCGCTTTCACATCAGACAATAGCACCGGCTCTTTTATTTCTTTTCTTGCAGAAACCGACAAAGTTTTACTTACCACCGGTTCTTCTACAAAAGTATCCCATTGTCTGCAACCCGGGCATTGTCCCAGCCACTTTGACGATTCATATCCGCACTCTTTACAGAAAAACAGGGTTTTTGCTTTAGCCATTTTAAAGTTTAACCACCTTTATTAAATCACATTTGTCTTCGCTTAATTCCACGCTGAATATCAGTTTCCCGCCCAAATTGGTTTTCATCTTGCCTAAAAGTTCATCATTTTTATAAATCTCATATTCTTTTTCGGCTTCCAGTTCCAATGTAATCTGAGCTGTTTCTTCTCCGGTTACCTGAAAACAAAGTTCATTCTCCTTATGCTCCAGATGAAATACCGCCGTTCCGGGTACGGATTCGTAGAGGAAACTGCCGTTTCTCTCCAATTTTGTTATTTTATTATAAGTCTTAACCTTATATAAGTCGCCGTTGTGTTCAAAGTCAGCCATTTTTGACTTTTGACTTAATTTATAGTTGCCGAAACTGAGGGTCCCATCATTTTCACTGCGTATTAATTCTTGAACAACAGCCATTATATGACCTCCTAAATTATTAATAAGGAACTTTCCGACTATATTATAATTATAAAGTAAATGGAGTTCGATTTCTACAGTGTCTTGGTCCCGATGCATCCCGGTATCTCAGGATTTGCTTATATTGCCCTTAATACCACTTCATTATCGATTAATTCAATTTTAACCGTATCCCCTTCTTTGATTGTGCCTGCCAGTACGGCTTCAGCCAGTTTGTCTTCTACATTTGTCTGTATAGCCCTGCGCAAAGGTCTTGCACCGTATTTTTCGTCATAGCCCTTTTCTGCCAAATACTCCAAAGCCTCCGGAGTAGCTTCCAGTGTTATATTCATCTGGGCTTTGCTTCTTTTTGCAATGTTTTTAACCATTATGCCGACAATTTCCTTTATATTGTCTTTGGTCAGGGAATGGAATACGATAATTTCATCGATACGGTTAATGAACTCCGGTCTGAAAATTCTCTTTACCTCATCCATTACGGCTTCCTTCATCTTCTTATAGTCTTCTTCTTCATCCACTTTGGAAGTAAAGCCTAACCTCTTGGGTGAGATAATATTTTGCGCTCCCGCATTGGAGGTCATTATGATAATGGTATTTTTGAAACTTACTCTTCTTCCCTGGGCATCGGTTATATGGCCGTCATCCAATACCTGCAGCAGTATGTTAAACACGTCGGGATGGGCCTTTTCAACCTCATCGAAAAGAATAACAGAATAAGGATTTTGTCTTACTTTTTCGCTAAGTTGTCCTCCTTCGTCATATCCCACATATCCCGGAGGGGAACCGATAAGTTTGCTGACACTGTGTTTCTCCATATATTCGGACATATCTACCCGAATAATTGCATTTTCTGTACCGAACATTGCCTCTGCCAAAGCTTTTGACAATTCGGTTTTTCCGACACCGGTCGGACCCAAGAAGAGGAATGAACCGATAGGCCTGTTGGGGTCTTTTAAGCCGACCCTGCCTCTTCTGATTGCTCTTGCCACGGCTGTGACCGCTTCATTCTGGCCGATTACCCTTTCATGCAGTATTTTTTCCAGATTCTGCAGTCTCTGAGCTTCTTCTTCAGCCAGTTTGGATACGGGAATCTTTGTCCAACTGGATACTATATCGGCAATTTCGGCTTCACTTACAACCAGTTGAGCTTCCGTCCTCTTCTTTTCTTCAATAAGCCTTTGCTTTTCCAACTGCTCCTGAAGAGCTTCCTGCTGCTTCTTGATTTCGCCGGCTCTTTCATAAGCCTCCTCTTTAATGGCCTTCTCTTTCTCCTGTTCAAGTCTTGCTATTTCTTTTTCCATGTTCTTTATTTCAGGAGACGAAGTATAGCAGCTTAATCTCACTTTAGATGCCGCTTCGTCCATTAAATCGATGGCTTTGTCGGGAAGATAACGGTCATTGATATAACGGGCTGACAGCTTTACAGCCGCAACAATAGCCGAATCCGTTATCCTTACTTTATGATGGGCCTCATATTTGTCCCTGAGTCCAAACAAAATCTGTATGGCCTCTTCTTCTGAAGGTTCTTCTACAACCACAGGCTGGAATCTTCTTTCCAAAGCAGCATCTTTTTCGATATATTTACGATACTCTTCACGGGTTGTAGCACCAATGATTTGAAGTTCTCCTCTTGCAAGCGACGGCTTTAATATATTAGAAGCATCGATTGCCCCTTCGGCTCCGCCGGCACCTATTATCGTATGAAGCTCATCTATAAACAGAAGTACATTTCCGTCATTGATTACTTCACTGACAACCTTTTTGATTCTTTCTTCAAATTCTCCGCGATATTTTGAGCCTGCCACCAAACCGGACAAATCCAGAGTAACTACTCTCTTATCTTTAATTGTGTCAGGCACATTTCCTTCTATTATCTTTAGGGCGAGTCCTTCCGCAATAGCGGTTTTTCCGACTCCGGGCTCACCTACCAGACACGGATTATTCTTGGTTCTTCTACTTAGTATCTGTATAACTCTTTGGATTTCGGTTTCTCTTCCGATGACGGGATCAAGTTTGCCTTCCAGCGCATACTGGGTAAGGTCCCTGCTGTATTGATCCAGAGTAGGTGTAGATGACTTGCCCTTTTTATTTTTTCCGGGTGCAAAATCATTCTTTACGGAGCTTACATCTGCTCCCGCAGCTGCAAGCAAGTCTATATAAACCTTTTGTATATTAACTCCGAGAGTATTTAACAGGCGTACTGCGATACAATCCGTTTCTTTCATTAATGCAATCAATATATGCTCGGTTCCGGCCTGCGCCGCTTTTAATCTGGCAGCTTCGATTTGGCTTTGATCCAAAATTCTCTTAGCCCTTGGGGTAAAACTGCCGCCTTCCATGGTGTCGACGCTGCTGCCGGGTGCTATAAGCTGATTTACCAATTCCATAACTTTGTCAACAGTTACGCCGTTTTCTCTAAGTACTCTGGAGGCAACTCCGTCTACCTGCATCAGACCCATCAGGAGATGTTCCGTACCGATATAATTATGGTTAAGACGGAAAGCAATTTCTCTTGCAAAGTTAATTGCTTGGATTGCATTGTCTGTAAATCTGTTGTTCATCTTTCTGTCCTCCATTCTTTTTACGAGTACCGGATTTTACTCTTTATATTAAATCGGGTAACTCCTTGCTGATATATTCAGCTCTGGCTTTATCCCTTATGGCACTTCCTACACTTTTGCCCAAAGTCCACTGAAGACTTCCGGGTTGAACACCCATCATCATCTTATGGATATTAAATTCCCTGTTAAATTTTATTAAGCCGCAATCAGCTCCAAACTTCAGTTGTGACAAATACATCATGGCATCTTCGGAAGTAATTTGTTTTGCATATTTTAAAATACCGTAAGCACGGTAAACCTGGTCTTCTATTTCATCGGAATTTAATGACAGCATATATTCTCGTCTTTTTCTTTCCTGCTGCATAACCTGATAAACTATACGCTTCAGATTCTCTATTATTTCCTGTTCCGAATTGCCTAATGTTTTTTGGTTGGATATCTGATAAATATTCCCCAAACTTCTTGTTCCTTCACCGTATATCCCTCTGATTGTTACACCGTATCTGCCGACCTCTTCAAACAGCTTCTGAATCATTCTGGCAGCACTCAAAGCAGGAAGAAAAACCATACATGATGCTCTCATCCCCGTACCGGTATTGGTAGGACACGAAGTCATATAGCCGTATTTTTCATCGTAAGCAAATTTCAATTTTTCATATGCAATATCATCTATACGGTTTGCAATTTCATATGCCTTTTCAAGATTCATTCCGCCTACGATGGCCTGAATTCTGATATGGTCTTCTTCGTTGATCATTATGCTGACAGTTTCATCTTCAGATAATATTAAGCCTGTTGTCTGCTCTTTTTCCGCAAGCAAAGGGCTTAATATATGTCTTTCAACCATAGCCGTTTTATCAATATCACTAAGGGACTGTATATTGCAGGCATAGTAATTTCTGTTATCCTGCTCGGAAAGAATAGGTGTGATGCTTTTTACTTCCTCGACCAGTTTTTTAGCATCCTGTTCTTCAAGCAAGGGGGAAAATTTATAATTTTCCAAATTTCTTGCCAGCCTTACCCGGCTGGATATAACCACATCGCCGTCCGGTACGGTTTCTTCATACCATTTAAGCATTATTGGCTTCCTCCCTTTTTAACTGCCTGATTAAATCCCTGAGTCTTGCCGCTTCTTCAAATTCTTCCTTTTCTATAGCTTCCTGAAGTTCCAAAGCAAGTCTTTCGGCTTCCGATAATCCCTGCACCATCCTGTCTGTAGAGGTTAAAAATCCCTTAGGCCGTTTTCCGGTGTGGACTTCCGCTCCCTGTATGCCTCTTAAGGTTTTACCAAGTTCCTTATGGAAGCTTCGGTAACATTCCGCACATCCGAATCGTCCTCTTTGCAGAAACTCCTCATAAGTAGTATGACAATTACTGCATACAATATCCTGTCTTCCTTCACCGGATTTCTTGGTGGTATTGGGAGTATATGCTCCAAGCAAGGTCGACAGCAGGTTGTTTAGTGTAATATCGGTATTAAAAAAAGGTTTATCCATTTGAAAGGATGTATAGTCTGCAGCACATTCCTCACATAAATGCTGTTCATTTTTTATGCCGTTTATTATTTCCGTATACAGAACTTTTGCGGTCCTTTTATGACACCTGTCACACAACATAGGAGTTACCCCCTTTCAAATTCTTTAAAAATTTCATCGACTACTTCATATACTTCCTGACAGCTTAAATTTTTGCATATGGCTTTGGCAATACTTACTCTAAGTTCCTCTTTCAGGTTTTCTCTTGCTTTCATCTTGTTGATATCAATAGCAATTACCGCCCCTTTTCTACGATCAAGCTTTATATATCCCTCTTGCCTAAGTATAGAGTATGCTTTATTGACCGTATGCATATTAATTCCTATATACTCAGCCAGTTCTCTGACTGAAGGAAGATTATCTCCTTCCTGGAATTGAGAGGTTGCAATGCCATATATGATCTGATTTATTAACTGAATATAAAGAGCTTCATCACTATTGAAATCAATCTTCATGTGCATTGTATACACCTCTTATATAAATATTTTATGTAGTTACGTTTCCAAGAAACACAATCATTATAGTTATATCTGTTATATATATAATATAACAGATTGCTTGTTTTGTCAACATTATTTCCGTTTTTTATCTTTTGACCTTCTAGCTTTTGTGTACAGGCGAACAGACAAAATCATAAGCAGCACGCAAAGTGTACTAAGAATAGCTATAATTATAGCAGCTTTATTCAAATTGGAACGATATTTTTCTAAAGTTGAGTTATCCTCAACAAAATCATTTTCAGGCATTTGAACTGTTACCTGTTCGTCCACATAGCGCTGTAATGTCCTTTCCACTTTATCATAGCGGTAAAACTTCGCTTCACCCAGTTCATTTTCCGCGTAAATTAATAGAAAATCACTGTCTAGCTGTTTCGGTGCATACACTTCTATGGAAATGCCGGATATGATAGTCCTGGTCTTTGTATATCCTTCCGGTATCTTGACATTTTCACCGGGCTCTACCAGTTTATATTTTCCCCCATATACGGCAAAAATCTCGTTGTCTATACGGACCAGCTCAAATTTTCCGTGTTTTTCATCAGGTGTAATCGGCTCTATATTGATTTCGTCTTCCGGAGCGCTCTCTTTGGTGACTTGTATTTCATATTCTTTTTTATTTCCGGCTTCGGCTGTAACGGTAACGGTAACTTTATTATCTCCTTCGTTTAAGGATTCATTACCGGATATACGGATTGTGGCATTTTCATCTTCCGGAAGTGCCGATACAATCAGTTTATTTGTATCATGTCCTACATTGGTACTATACTTGTATATATTTTTATCAAAAGGCGGATTCAGTTCACCCGGACTTATTTTTATTGAAGCCAGGTATGCATTATCCGAAGCGGTTTGTGCCGGTTTAACTTCAAGCTCGTATGAATTGCTCGATATGGACATGGGCATGCCGGATTCAAATTCATATACCATAACCGAACCGGTAAAATCTATTTCACATCTGCCCACTTTAAGGGCCTTAAATTCAAGGACATACTTCCTGTTATCGTCTTCTTCAGAAATATTAATATCCGATATCCTTAAGAATCCGCTGCCCCCGGTTATAAATGAAACACCGCTTTTATATTCCAGTATATCTGCATCATAAATTAAATTTGCTTCAACATCACCAAACATGGTGTCGGAACTGATATTTATATACACATATACGGTATCACCGACCGTTACAGGGTTTTTGTCGGCAGATATCTCTATATTGGCACTGGCTGCTTTTGCCGTATTCATATTTAAAAAACCGGCAAATATAAAAAGCAGACAGAAAATTATTACTTTTAATTTTACTCTATTCATTACTTTTCCCCCTTTTAGATAATAATAACACATCGAATGCAAGAAACAATAATTTTATTATTTTTTTAATCTATCCTTAATATTTAAAATAGCCAAACTCCGGCCGGAAAGCTTTCCTTCCCGACCGGAGTTTACAAGACATCTTTATTCTGTCATTAGAATGAAGAGGCTAAGATTATCTCAGATTATTGCGGTTAATGCCTCCGGCAAGAAATCTTCTAGCTTTTTGAGGCTCATATTATTCTCTTATAACATATACGATATAGTTGGCTATATCACCGTTTTCAGCAATAACCTGTATTGTAATCTCATTGTCTCCGACATTGAGATTATAATATCCGGTTCCGAATACTTTAGCCTTATTGCTTACCGTTGTTGCTTTAATCTCTACCGCTTCAACCTCATTTCCTACCACCAGATAATAATTGTATACGGTCTGTTCAAATGTAGGTGTAATCGCAAGCTCTTTGCCGTTAATATCAAGAACTTTCAGGCTCTTTAATCTGTTATTCGGATTAAATTTGGTAGTAGGTTTCGGACAAGGATTTTCTGGCATATTTAAATAAACCGGTATCGAAAAGACAATGGGTGTATCCAGTAGATTTTTATATGCAGTCGCCATTTTTTTAGATTCTGCAAAGGGAGCTTCGACATTGGTCATATACTGATGCGAATATGTCGAAACCGGCGTTACATTGAACTTTTGAAGATATATAGTATCCTGTCCCCTGTTGATATATGTACTTCCGATGTAATATGCCCCTCCTACTATGGATCTGTAAGGGCTTGTCCATGGAATTAGATATTTTTCATTATTAGCCTGGCTTTTAGTTCCGTTTTTGGCAAAATTAAGTCCGTTGGCAATTGCCCCGCCTCCGGGACTGTCATTTGCACCGATATTATAAAAGTTATAATATCCCTCATAGCCTTTATAGTTACCTGTAACACTGCCGCTTAAGGTTGTAGGTCCTGTAACAACCTCCTGCTTGACCCTTGAAGCCAAATGATACGGACTTACACCAGAGTATTCGGCAGCTTTTATAAATGTTTCCGCATAAGTTATTTTTTTTGATTTACCGTTGTCGTCTACATACTCATAGGATTTCTTATATAATGCGGTTCCGGCAAGGATATTTTCTACTCCTTGCGCATTTTGATATTTACTCTGATAAGTTAACAATTCAAACTGGAAGATCCCCTCTTCCGTAAGGAAATTCCTGGGGTCCATATAATATTCAATTGCTTCTTGGGAAGCCGTTACCCAGTACGTACCGTCATATACTATAAATTTGTCAGTCTTCCAGTCATAGGCACCATTTGCAAAAGACAGCCATTCCACGCTTTTTGTATTTGGTATGGTATTTTTTCCAGGAATACTTTCATTGGCAATAACCGTATTCCAATCAAGACCTGTATGATAAGCCTTAAATATCCAATTAGGGTGAAGGGCATGAAGCTGTCTTAAACCGTTTTTGTAACTTTCAGGAAAGCCTTCTGCAATAAGCATTTCCTCAAAAGTCATATTATCATATACATCGGACGGAGGAATAGGAGTCGGAATAGGTGTCGGGCTAGGCTTTGTCCCGGTTTCTTCAGGCGGGGTAGCCGGAGTGTCTGTAAGTTTCCAACTGGCATCCAGCGGAAGCTGTGACCCTACATATATGTACTCTGCTTTTACATGCCCGCTAATAATTCCGTTATATGTGATATGGTACCATACTTCTCCGTTTACACTTACCGCATTGTTTATCGTAACTTTGTCCCCGCTTACCAGTAAAACAGGTTTACCGTTTTTGTCATACAGGAAATTATCATATGCCAGCTTGTTTTCATATACGTTTAAATATATTGTATTGCAGACATAGCCGTCATTCGGCCCCGTTAAATACGAATATACCGTATTATTCCTGATTTCTAGTATCTTTTGCGGTTGAGGAGTCGGTGTCGGGGTAGCACTCGGAACAGGTGTAGGACTCGGAGTCGGTTTTGGTGTGACAGTAGGAGTCGGAGCAGGCGTAGTACTTGGTGCCGGTTTCGGAGTTGGAGTAGGTTTGGGTGTAGGAGTAGGTGTAGGTGTAGGTGTTGCTTGAGCAGACTCTACTCTGAAACCGATTTGGTTAGCCGGTGCATATCCTTCGTATTTTACGTCGCTTACCGTAAATGATATCTTATACCATTTTGCTCCCGAAACAACTGCCTGATCTATAATGCTTACTTTCTTATCTTTCTTTATGGATACAATATTTCCTTTTTTATCTTTAACATAAGCAGATTTATCACTGGCTGTTTGCCGAACATTAATTTTTGATGCCGTTACGATAGCTTTTATACTTTTATTAATTTTTAAATTTATATACTGGCTTGATACGTAACCTAATTTTGCAGAAAAGTTATCAGGCAGCTCTATTATATACCATTTTGTAGTCGTACTGTCTTCCAAAGCCTCACCGACAATAGAAACAGTACTGTTCTTGCCTAAAGCCCCTAAGGCAGTAAATTTGGTTCCCGGCCCGCTTCTTATATTAAGCGAACTTGCGGTTACAGCTCCTTCATACTTATATCCGCCAAGTGAAACTTTATCGTTTCCTGATACCGGAGCCGGAGTCGGAGTCGGCTTGGGAGTGGGAGTAGGTGTCGGAGTCGGGCTTGGTGTCGGTGTAGGTGTCGTACTGTTTTTTACCTTAACATAATCGCTATGTACGTATCCTTCAACGGTTTTACCGTTAAATTTAAGGGATACATAGTACCATTCCCCTTCTTCCTTAAGAATTGATACGGTTTCATCTTTGCGCAAATAAACATATGTACCGTCTGACAACTGTACCTTTGAAGCCGTTAAGGAAGGTTGACTTCTGACATTCAAAGTACTTGCCGTAACCGTACCTTCTTTTGCCGCCGCGGCTGTCAGACCGGTTAAAGTGCTTGGTATCAATACAGCAAGACAAAGTACAAAAACTATCAATTTATGATAAAACTGCTTATTCATCGATTACTCCTTTCAAAAATCATGTCCGATAGTTCTGTCGATTTTACTGGTTTATAATAAAAAAGAGTTATGGCACTTATGTGGCATTTATTGAGATTCATGTAATTTGCTGTAATATAAGGTATGTTTTATTATATATTACATATTATGTAAAGGTTATTAATGTCGAAATGTAAATATCGAGTGTCATAGGTAATAAAGAATATAAAATAAGAAATCTGCATAAGACGTATATAACAAATGCGCCTATAAATGCATTAGAGGCTCTTTATCATCTGATTATTGTGCAGGCTCATCGAACAGATTTGTCTGAGCAAAGCGAGTTATTTGTTCGATGAGCTGTTTTGCACAAAATAATCAGATTATTAGAGCCTCTTATGCATTGAAACCGAAGCATTCATTATACTGTCTTATGCAGATTTAATGGTGTTTGAATACGTCCTATGACACTCGATTTTTAGGTTACTCATTTTTATAAATTCTCTACAACTTTACCGATATCTCTTCTCATATATTTATTTTTGAAATATATCTTATCGGCGGCTTCATATGCTTTCTTTCTTGCTTCTTTTAAGTCTCTTCCTATGGCTGTAACACCTAAAACTCTGCCGCCATTTGTTAAAACTTTTCCGTTCTCAGATTTTGTGGCTGCATGAAATACTAAAAAATCACTTTCTCCCGCAAAATTCTTAAGCCCTTGGATTTCATATCCCTTCTCATATTTGTCCGGATACCCTTCCGAAGCCAATATAACGCATACGGCTGCATTATCTTCAAACGAAAGCTCTATCTCATCAAGCCGACCTTCAATGCAGGCTTCGCATACTTCCACCAGATCATTTTTTAGTCTCGGAAGAACCACCTGGGCTTCCGGGTCTCCGAAACGGGCATTAAATTCAAGGACCTTGGGACCGTCCTTAGTCAGCATAAGACCAACAAAAAGTATTCCAACAAAATCCCTGCCTTCTGCCTTCATGGCATCTATAACAGGCTGATAAATATGTTTTCTGCAATAATTATCTATTTCTTTCGTATAAAACGGACTGGGGGATAAGGTCCCCATGCCTCCTGTATTGGGCCCTTTGTCGTCATCGTATATCCTCTTATGATCCTGGGCACTGGTCATGGGCAAAATATGTGTTCCGTCGCAAAAAGCAAGGACAGAAACTTCCGGTCCGGTTATGTACTCTTCAATTACAATCCTGTTTCCTGCACTGCCGAACTTTTTGTCTTCCATAATTGTCTTTACGCCCTGAACTGCCTCATCATAATCATTGCAGATTAAAACTCCTTTACCTAAAGCAAGCCCGTCAGCCTTAAGAACTATCGGATAATTACATTTCTTTAAATATGCCACAGCCTCATCAGCCGAATCAAAGGTTTCAAAAGCTGCCGTGGGGATATTATATTTTTTCATCAACTTCTTTGCAAAAACCTTGGAACTTTCGATAATGGCTGCATTTTTTCTGGGGCCAAATATACGCAAGCCCTTATTTTCAAAAACATCTACCACTCCTTCAGCCAGGGGATCATCAGGTCCGACTATAGTCAAATCAATCCCGTTTTTTAAGGCAAAATCAGCCAGGGCTTCATGGGCGTTTACGGGAATATCAATACACTGTGCATATTCGCTTATACCAGCATTACCGGGAGCACAGTATATCTTATCTACTTTTGGGCTCTTTTTAACTTTCCATACTATGGCATGTTCTCTGCCGCCAGAGCCTACAACCAATACTTTCATTGCTATTTACCTCCGCCAGCTTATGTTTTCGGGTTTTATATGATTGTCCGATAGGTATTATGTAATCCTATTCTTCAGGACTTTCTATTATTACTTTATTACCTGCTACTTTCAGCCTGCCCTGTGAATATAACCTGACCGCTTCGGGAAGAATCTCCCATTCTGCTTGTTCCATAACTCTTTTTTGCAGAATTTCCGGTGTATCATTCTCATAAACCGGAACCGCCTTTTGAAGAATTATTGGCCCTGTGTCAGTCCCCTCGTCCACAAAATGGACAGTCGCCCCGGTAATCTTTACACCACGGGCCAAAGCCGCTTCATGAACCTTAAGCCCGTAAAAACCTTTTCCGCAAAAGGACGGGATTAAAGAAGGATGTACGTTAATGATCCTGTTTTGATAAGTTTTCACTATCTTCTCAGGCAGTATCAACAAAAAGCCGGCAAGCACTATAAGATCAACCTGATAGCTTGTAAGCAGATTATAAAAAGCATCCTCAAATTGCTGAGAATTTTCATAATCTTTTTTTTCAATCACAGCGCAAGGTATATTATGAGCAAGTGCTCTTTTTAAAGCATAGGCATTTCTGTTGCTGCTTATTACAACTTCTATCGATACATCCGGCAGCCTGCCCTTATTTATTTGGTCAATCAAAGCCTGCAGATTCGTTCCTCCGCCTGATACCAAAACGGCCAGTTTCAGCATATGCTTACACCTCTGTTTTCTTTGCGGATCTCTCCTATTATGTAGGCCTTTTCTCCGTTTTTATTAATTATGGAAATTGTCTTGTCGGCCTGATCGGGCTCCACGGCAATAACCATACCAATGCCCATATTGAAAGTATTATACATCACATCATCCGTAATATTGCCGTCTTTCTTTAACATATAAAAAATAGGAGGTATTTCATAACTGTTTTTAAAAATATAAGCCCGCATATTTTCGGGAAGCATTCTTGGTATATTTTCGTAAAAGCCGCCGCCTGTTATATGGCTGCAGGCCTTTACCCTTATACCTTCATTTTTTAAAGCCCTCAAAACGCCGACATATATTTTCGTTGGAGTAAGCAATGCTTCCCCTAGAGTCATGCCAATAGCCTCATAATATGTATCAAGAGTTTTCCTATTCATTTTAAATACCTTACGAACCAATGAATAACCGTTGCTGTGAATACCTGACGAAGCAATGCCGATAAGCACGTCTTTTTCTTTGACCTCTTGTCCTGTAATCATATCCTTTTGATCTACGATCCCTACCGCAAATCCTGCCAAATCATATTCATCTTCGGGATAAAATCCCGGCATTTCAGCCGTTTCTCCGCCTATCAATGCGGCATTTGCCTGTCTGCAGCCTTCCGCAACACCTTTAACTATACTGGCTATTTTGGCCGGCTCATTTTTTCCGCAGGCTATATAATCCAGGAAAAACAAAGGCTCCGCTCCACAGCAGGCTATATCATTGACACACATGGCAACACAATCTATACCTACGGTGTCATGCTTATCCATAATAAAAGCTAACTTTAACTTTGTTCCGACACCGTCGGTTCCGGAAACCAAAATCGGATGTTCCATAGTTATAAACGGTTTTAAGGAAAAAGCTCCCGAAAAGCCTCCTATATCGGTAAGGACTTCCCTTCGCAAGGTTTTATTTATATGCTCTTTCATTAATTCTACTGCTTTATAACCGGCTTCTATATCTACTCCTGCCTGTTTATAATCCATGATTGCCTCCCACATTTTTCTTCCTGCCAACATTCTAGCATACCTAAAATAATCTTTCAGCAGAATTATTCTTATGGTTTCTATAAGCGGCACTAATAAAACATCTTTATATATAAGTTTTTGTTATAATGGTATTCATAGTTTTATAAACTTATTTACACCCTTTTCGGTCAAAACTTTATAAATTATAATATTAAGAATCCATATAAGGCATATGAACAATAAAGCCCCTGTATAAAAATTATCCGTAAACTTAATCAGGCCATAAAAAACGGCAACAAGCCCTATGCAGGAAAATATCGAAATCACGGACGCCGTGCTTTGTTTTACGACAACCGTTTCGTTAGTCCATGTCAGATTGGGAAAGCTTAAATTTATTACCAAACCGAAAGCCGGAACAAACAAGGCAAAAGATACAACTAAGAGCAATACTAATAGCTCGTCAATAAAGGAAAACTTAAGGATTATTCCGATAATTACGGATGCTAAAACAGACGGAGAAAGTAGGGTTAAATTCACCAATATTTTCGAAGCAAAAATTGTTTTTGCAGATACCGGAATGCTTTTTAAAATCCATAAATTTTTTCCTTCCATGGATACTGATGCCATTGTAGTACAAGTAGTTGCCATGCAGAACAAAATAATTAAAGGGACAAATTCCTTCAATGATACGGCAAGCTGCACATCTCCCATTAAATCGCGCATATCTATAAAAGGTAAGCAAACGGTTAATATCAATAGTAAAGCCATCCCAAAGCCGGTGTTTAAAACGTAAACCGGAGATGCAAAATAACGTTTAAACTCCTTTTTATACAAAGCCATAAGTGGGGAGGAAATATTTAATTCACCCAATTTGTAAGCGGCTTTATAACTTCCTGTCATTACTTCGGTGTTTAATTTAACGAATATCTTTCCTATCCCCCAGGTAAAAAGCATAAATGCCAGTATGGATACAGCCGCAAAAATAATCATGGACATGATGTTACCTTGAGTTACTGCCTTGGAATAAAGTCCGGCCAGAGGATAAATTGTATTTATCCGATCTGCCATCGCCTTGCTGGCCTCGGCAAGAGCCTCATTGGTATCAATTGAAAACGGCAAAAACATCCAGACAAGAACAAGCAGAAATACCAGCACTATATATATTATATTGCTGTACTTTAAACGAATGGATATAAAGGACAGTATAGTTCCCAGTACCGACGCTATTATAATAGGTATCAGAGGCAATAAAAATACTGCAAGGAAATTAAATAAATAAAATATAAGCCCCGGCCTAGCCAGTATTCCATATACTACAGTCACCGCCCCCATTGTTATAAATACAAATACAAAATTTAATACATATAAAAGCATGATCCTGCTGGCAACTATTTTGCCGTTGCTTACAGGCATCGACATTAGCAAATCAAAGTCCTTAAACCCGAATAAAGTTCCTTTGACTTTATATAATGTGGTGAATAAAACCATTATACAGGCAAAAGCCATGAACAAAGAGGGTAAAACTTCAATACTGTTATATGCTTTAAGGATACTTCCTACAAAGTATGCGTAATAGCATAAAGTTCCCCCTAATACTACGGTAAAAAGCACTATACCCGCATAAATAACATTGACTTTTTTCTTTTTTAAATCTCCTACGGAAAGCATATTTGCCAGCATTGCCCATATCTGCACATTTACAAGTCTGATAACCTTCTTCATATCAATACCGCACCTTTCCTATGGCTGCTTTGTTTCTACAAGCTCCATAAATACATCTTCCAAACTAGAATCTCCTGTAACCTCCTGTGTAGGTCCGTAAGCAACAAGTTTACCGTTTTTTATAATGCCGATTCTATTACAAAGTTTCTCGGCCACTTCCAGGACATGTGTCGAGAAAAATATGGCACTGCCGTTTTTGCACATCTGCGCCATAATGCCTTTTAATGTATGGGCTGCCTTTGGATCAAGACCGACAAAAGGTTCATCAAGGACCAAAAGTTTGGGGCTGTGTATCAGGGCAGAAATGATTGCCAGCTTTTGCTTCATTCCGTGGGAATATGAAGATATGCTGTCTCCCAAATTTGAAGTAAGTTCAAATGCATCCGCATATTTCTCTATTAAATGTCTCCGATCAGATTTTTCAACTTCATAAATATCCCCGATAAAGTTCAGATATGCTATGCCGGAAAGATGCTCGTATAAATCAGGATTATCGGGAATATATGCGGTTACTTTTTTGCAATATACGGGGTCTCTTTTAATAGAAACTCCGTCTATCAGAATATCTCCTTCTTCAAAATTAAGAACTCCAGCAATAGCGCGAATGGTTGTGGTTTTACCTGCACCGTTATGGCCTATAAAGCCGAAAATATCTCCGCTGTTTACCTCAAGACTTAGTCCGTCAACAGCCCTTTTTCCTCCCTTATATGTTTTTGAAAAGTTAACTATCTGTAACATGGCCCCTCCGTAATCTTATTAATAATGATTTTATATTCTCTAATTTGCATCAAATGCTTCATTTAAAATCTCAGTTCCATGAAGGACAAACCTGGAATCCTTGATTATGGGTATAACAGTACCGTCATTTAATACAGCAGATATTTCTGCAATTTCATCATAAGGCAGGGTTATATCGGTATGGCAATTAAAATATGCCTTGCTTATATCGGTTTTTCTAAGGAGCGATATTTCATTGTCTCTTGCTATAATTTCCTTGCCGTCCGGATTATAAACCTTCAGATCCTCTCTAAATGAGTAGCATGTATCACCGACCGCAAAATGGGGTCCGGTTTTTTCCGCTATCAGAATTGGAAGCTTGGATGCTATGTCATATTTTCTTCCCATCATATAGGCCGTTGTATTAGTACCTATGGCAAATTCACCCAAAGGCAAAGTATCATGATTATATAACAGATTTTCTTTTACAAAACTTTTATTTTTTTCTTCATCTTCATAGTTTTTGCAGGAGTAGTCCACAATTTTGCCGTCTTCAAACTTCAGTTCCAGTTCGTGGTAAGCCAGGTCGTTAAGGTATACCAAAGGAACATGTAAAATACCGTTGGTACCTTTAAGCATAGGCGATGTAAACACCTCACCAACCGGTATATTTACGTCAGCCACACAGTTTTCAAAATTTGTTTCTTTTTCCGGATCGTTAAGGGGATGAAGCTTCACTTTCATATCGGTTCGGTTTTTGCCTTTCCCCAGTATCCGAACATATTCTCCCTTATCAAGTACATCTATTATCCTCTGCTGAATTTTTAAATAAAGCTCATTGTCCAGAGTATTAACCTTTACTGTCTCGGCAAATATAGCATCAAAATCTTTTCCTATCTCAGGTATAGGATAAGCAATTATTGTAAATGAAGTTTCATCCAGCTTTAAATATTCTTTTAAAAGCAACCTTTCGTCATTATTATACTGAGTAAGTAACTTTTGCTGAACTTTACTAAGTTTAACCGCTTCCGCCTTGTCTTCCGGCGAAAACAACTCCTCACCAAATACTTCAATTACAGCAGGGCCGGCATAAAATTCCGCATAATCTTTGTGTTTCTCCAGAGCGTCTTTTTTTGCCTGAAGTTTTCTTTTATTAAAGGCTGCATTAAGGAAAATGCCTATATCAAAACGGTGGTCGTAATCATACTGTTTATTCGGAGATGTTGCATGATATCCGATTTTTAAATGCTGTTTTTTGTTTATTGCCAGGTAAGCGGCACGATAAATTACAGGTTCCAGCCCCATTTGCCTGAAATTATGTATTGCCTCACGCACCAAACGTTCAAATCCGATTTGATATCTGATATTTACATAGGATTTCTTAGAAAGATCCAGTCTGTTTACCTCAAACCCTCTTTTATATCCGGAAGTGTAAGTATCTGCCATAGCCTTAATCTGTTCATAAGGCAGGCTGTTTAAAAATTCCGCTGTTTTGATCTCATTTTCAGATATATAGTCCCCATATTTATATAAATACCTAAGATCATTTAAATCGGAATTTAATATTATGTCCTTGGCAAAAGAAAAATTAGGATTTACCGTTTCTGCTGTCTGGCGATAGACTAAAATATCGCAATAATCATACATAAATTCATAAATCGCCCGTTTTATATCCTTATGGGCAAAATCAGCTTCCCATCTTGTCAAACCGTAGATCTGTATGAATAATTCCAAGTATATGGTATGTAAAAAAAGTTCCTTTTCAAAAGCAAAAACGATAGTTCCACGTAATTCTGTATAAAGGAAAGACAGCAGTTTACCGTATTTTTTGCCCAATTTTTTGCAGGCATATACGGGATTGGCATAGCTTAACAGATAATTATCTCCTCTAATGTCATCATAAAGGGAGCAATTTATTGATTTAAGCTCGTCCAAAGAACGTTTATCATATGATCCTTCCCTTATCATTTGGGCCACTTTATCTACCATAACCAAAAAAGCGGCTACCTTATGAAAATAATCTTTCAGGGCAGGATTTACCTCATCTTCCCTTTCTATCTGGCGGATACGTTCCATGGCCAAATCATATCTCTCTTTTATTTCATCAATTTCTATATCATCTAAAATCATTTTCATATACCGACTCTCCTTCTATTATAAATTTTTATCTTATAATGCCCAGTATGTATATTATCATATATACAATCAGCATAATACCGTTGGTTATCAATCCCGTCATAGGAAACCGATAAAAGATATCCCTTTGCTTAAAAGCTTTGTATGACATAATAAATCCAAACAAAGATATAACAAACAAAAAAAGTCCTATAATACCGAATATTTGGCCGCCCTCTCCTCCTTTTAAACCGGATGCTATACAGGCAGCTATAAATCCCAAAACTGTAATTATACCAAAAACTGCCGAAAGGATACCAAGTCCGGGATGTTTTCGACCTGAAAATTGTATCGCTTCCTTTTTTCTGAATAATTTAAATATACATATACCTCCTTTCACTTCGGTATGTATAAATATTTTCATAAAGTATACACGGCTTATTAGTAGTCTTTCTAATGCAATAAAAGCCATTGTATCCGGTTAAATATAGCGGTAACTTCAAAATCTGCAATATTTGCGTTTCAATGATATTTAACTGATAACATACATTACTTAAAGATATCAGGCTTCTTTTTTTATATAAAACTTCAGGTATAGAGAGTGCAAAATCCTAAATGCCAAATATCCCAGTATTCCTCCGATTGAATTCATCAAAATGTCGTCAACGTCAAAAACACCTACTTTTAGTAACAGCTGAACCGTTTCTATAATTAAACTAAATAAAATGCTTAATACAGTAATTATATAAAATTTTCGGTATGATTTATTCAGCATGGGAAGGAAAAAACCAAAGGGTGAGAAAGCAAATATATTGCCAAAAATATTCACCAAAAAACCTTCCAGTCCGATATATTCTCTATATTTAATAAAACGCTTAATTTCCCTGAATAAATGTAGATTATATTCCTCTGTTACCAGGTCTCTTCCGTACCTTTCACTAAAAAATAAAAAATATGATAAAAGCAAAATGTATATATAAAACATAATCCAAGAAATTATGATTATTTTTCGTTTACTTTCTGTACTCAATTTTCTTCTCCATACATTTTTTTATTAGATTTTCCTGATTTTACTTTTATATTCATTAAATCAGTACTATAATTCATTTTAATCAATTATAAGCCAAATACATCTTCCAGTAAAGAACAGATCGGAATATTAAAGCAGCTTTTGCAAATAATACATCATACAATAAGCAACCAGAGGTGCATTTAAATGAAAAGGTTTGATGACCTGTATAAAGAATTGCTTATAGCAACCATCGAAAACCGCGACGAAGAATATTTAAAATCCCTTGACCCATTTGACGTTCATCAACTGGATTGTCTTCTTAATCCGAAAAAACATCCCGTCGTCTGGCATACGGACGAATGCGACTGTGATGATGATGAAAGACATTGCGTAAAAGTTTGTTCATTTCATGCCATACATCCGGACGAAGAAGGTAAATTGCAAATAGATGAAGAGGCCTGTTCAGGATGCTCTTATTGCATACAGGAATGCCGTTCCCATAAATTAACCTCAAGTAAGGATGTAATTGCGGTTTTGCGGGCTATACGTTCCCATAACGGGCTGGTATATGCCCTTATAGCTCCTGCATTTTTAGGGCAGTTTTCAAAAGAGGTTACACCAGGTAAGCTAAGAACTGCTTTTAAAAAAATAGGGTTTGACGGGATGCTGGAAGTGGCCTTATTTGCCGATATATTGACACTAAAAGAAGCCCTGGAATTTGATAAAAACATAAAAACTGAAAAAGATTTTCAACTTACAAGCTGCTGTTGTCCCGTCTGGATTTCTTTGATAAAAAACGTATACAGTGAACTGGTTCCCCATGTACCGCCTGCAGTTTCACCTATGATAGCAAGCGGCCGTACGGTAAAAGCCCTGCATCCCGATGCCCTTACAGTATTTATAGGGCCATGCCTTGCAAAAAAAGCAGAAGCCAGGGATAAGGACATTGCCGATGCCATTGATTATGTGCTTACATTCCAGGAAGTCCAGGATATTTTCAATATTATGAATATTGATCCGGCCCGGATGGAAGAAAGTGAAAAAGATCACTCTTCCAGAGCCGGCAGAATATATGCCCATACCGGCGGTGTCAGCGAAGCGGTAAAATTAACTTTGGAAAGAATTAACCCCAACCGGCATATCAAAATCCGGACTCTTAAAGCCGACGGAGTTAAAGCCTGCAGGGAATTAATCAATGATATACTTGCCGGAAATATAACCGCCAATTTTTATGAAGGAATGGGCTGTGAAGGAGGCTGTGTGGGAGGTCCCAGGGTACTGATCCCTCATGAAGAGGGAAGAAAAAACGTCGAGGAATACGGCAAACAAGCTACTTATCCTACTCCTATAGACAACCCCTATGTAATAGAGCTGCTAAAACGCCTTGGTTATGAAACCGTGGAAAGCCTGCTTGATGAAAGCGAAATATTTTCCCGAAATTTCACAAAGTCCGGTGACAACTAAAAAATATTCTATATTATATCTTAAAAGAAGGGTATACAGATATATTCATATATATCTGTATACCCTCTTTTTATAAATCAACTTTAACCGTTAATCTTAATATGATGCCACTACGTGGATCTGTGTATTCATCGGAGTTGTTTCATTACCGCTTGTATCTTTAATCTTGTTGTCAATTATGTCAATTCTTAACAGCGAATTATTTCCGGGTGTACTGAGCAATGTAATGATAACATCTGTTCCCGAAACGGTTACCGTATTACCGATCTCATAGCTGTAGCCACCCACCTGGTTGGTTACCTTAACAACCATACTTCCCGTAATTTCTTCACTGAATCTCAGCCTTACTTCATTCATCTTGTTCTTATCATAGATTGCAGTTACATAATACGGTTTCTTGTTGTCCTTTAAGTATACGGTTGCAGTGAAGTCTGATATCGGTGCGTATGTTCCGCTATAGCTCTTAACACCGCTAATCTTTATCGGTCTTTCAAGTGAAATCTCGATAGAACCGTCAGCAACCGTAAGCACTACGGTAGCACCGTCGTCTTTGGTGTTCTTCACCAACTTAGCATTCAGGATGGTTACACCAGGTATGCTGTAATTTGCCACATTCTGGGCTGATGCCACATCCAGCATATGAGCAAATTCAAGATAGATTTCACTTAAGTTGGTTGTGGACTGAGTTATTAAATACGGTCCGGGAAGCTCTATGTTAGCTCCTTCGGTGTTGCTTATGGTTATGGTTCTTTCCAGTCCGTAATTTCTGAAATTGTCCATAACAAAGAACTTATCCAAAGTAAATGTATAATTACCGTAGTAAGTCATATTGGTAAGCTGTAACTTAATTACCTTAGGATCGTCGCTTGATAATCTGGTGTAATTAATAATATTATTCGGTCTGATTTCATCATTTATGGTTACCAGTGTTGCATTGAATGCACCGGTGTTGGAGCTTAAGGTAACCTCTTTATTGTATGTAAGTGTCAAGATACCGGTTTGTGCGTCGAACTCTTCCTTAAGAAGTACAGGATTTGTTTTGTCTACATCAAAGTTGACGCTTCGTTTATGTTGCTGATAAGAAGTCGTATCATCAGGTTTTACATTGTATGCCTGCCAGCCGGTAACCATTACGGTCTGTACGCCTGTCCTTGCGGCATCAGCTTCGTTCATAGTGTAATGAACCTTCTTAGGATCTTTCTCATCTACAATACCATACATTACCGAACCGCCCTGGATTGTAGCATAACCACCGTAATTAATTGAACGGTCAAAGGTAGCCGTCAATGTATAGTAACCGGTTCTTATAATATTTATTAATTTTGCCTGAGGCTTCGGTGTATTATCGGTTCTCAAATAAGCTATCAGATATGAATTTGCGGGAGGATTACCTGCCATATCCTTAATACCCGAGATAGCTACCGTAAATATCTTATTAAAGTCCGTATAAGCTATATTCGACAGGTTGATGGTCAGTGACCTCTTGTCATCACTTACAATATAATTGTTCTTGTTTGTAATAATACTTGCCGTTATCGGATCTATTGTAGTGGATGTTGATTGTCCGGGCAGTACCGATAAATTGGATATTTTAAGCCCTGAAAAATCAATAGGCTCACTAAACTTAATAGTAACAATCATGCCCGTATCATCCATGACACTATCCGTAATTGTAGGAGGAACTGTGTCGGCATATTTCATCAGTTTATAATATTCCGTAAGAGCAATACCTTCAGTCGTCTTAATATTGCTTGAAAAGTTTATGCCATATTCGCCGTCAAAGCGGTTAGATGCAGTAATAATAAGAGTTTTCTTGTCATCAGAAAGCTGTGCTTTAAGTTTTCCCGGATCTGATGCCATGACACCTTTTATATTGCTTTTAAGCGTTATAGTTATAGTGTCAAGCAAAGAACCGTCCGTACCGATAACGGTACTTTCATCAATAGGGCTGTCAAACACAACTTTTATCTGTGCACTGTCTACGATCTCTGCCGAAGTAACCGATGCGGAGGGAGCTACAACTCTGATTATTATGGCATCGTCTACTATGCTTTTCATAGCATCTTCTTCGGTTGCGGTCCTGGCTGCCGTAGCCTTTAAAACAACATAGCCGGTCTTTATGGCCTGTACTTTACCTTTTGAACTGTCTAAAATTTTAAGGCATTCAGGGTCTCCGCCACCTATGGACCAATAGGTCTTATCGGAAGAATTGGAAGGCTCAATATCCCTGTTAAAATCATAAACTTCACCCAACCTAAGAACGTGGGCTCCGTTAACTTCATTGGCATTATTGATCCTGATTTTTGTTGCGGGAATAATAACTTTAACTTTACAAGTAAGAGTCTTTGTCTTATTATTTGAATACGTAACTACACATCTTATGGTAGCCGAACCTTTTCCTACAGAAGTTACAACCCCTTTGCTGGAAACTCTGGCAACCTTTGTATTGGAAGATGACCATTTATACTTACTGCCGTCCACTTTATTTACTATGTCCAGCTGATAAGTTTCTCCGACACCGATAATTTCAATGCTTTTTTCTTTAAAAGCCGGTGCCGCTGCCAATGCTTCGGATGTACTTTGAAGCCAAAATATAGGTGCGAGCAGTAATACCAGCATCATAATCAGGGCTGCCTTCTTTCCTGGTTTTTTCTTCATACCCGATTCCTCCTATGTTATAAAACGCAGTTTATCTTATGCTTTATACTATATATGGTATCATAACAGTAACTTTTTGTCAAAATATAGCTGGTTTAAAACAGTGCTTATTCTCTTTCCGCCTTACAATTCTTATCCAGAGCTTCACATTCTTTTTCCTCGGTTTTTATTTCCCAATGGATAAGAAATGCTAATGCTGCTCTCAAAAGAATTATTCCGGCAACCATACCTATTTCTGACACACGGGTAACGCCTACTGTTCTTAGAATTTCTCCGCCCATTTTAAATTCTAAGCCCAGAGCCATTCCCTTTGCCAATTCAAGTCTTGTATACGGGTTTCTTCTTATTTGGTTATAAACTCCTTTAATGCCTGATATAATAAGAATAAAAACTCCAATGTACTCAAACATAAGAATTGCGCTTTCGCATAAAATCTCCAGTCCTTCATGCAGTATTTCCATAAATATGTCTCCTTTTTCCTTAATTGCTTGTATTATTTGGGCGATTTTTGTTATGTTATATCCATATAATATGATATTTGAATGTAAAAGTAAAGGTACAAATAATGATAATATAGTTGCATTTTTTCAAAATTTTAATAAAAATATTTTTTACTTTCCTTTTTTTCATATCAGAATTATAATGATAGAATAGTATATAATTATAAAATATAATTGAAAGGATGAGTTGGCATATGAAAAAGGCAGGTAAGTTTATACTGGGAACGCTCTCTGCAGCTGCACTTGCAGCAGGTGCTTATTTTGCTTATAAGAATTTCTTTAAGATCGATACAGATGATTTTGATGAATTCGACGATGATTTCGACGATTTTGACGAAGCTGAAACAGAAGACAATACTTCCGGAAATAATGGCAGAGAGTATGTATCTATACAGATAGATTCTGAATCGGCAGGAGCTGATGCTGAAACTGAAACAGCCGATGAAAATACGGAAAAATCAGAATAAATAACCTAGCATTGAGGCTGTGCAAAATGATATTATTAAAAACTCATTTTGAACAGCCTCTTAAATTTTATAAATTTACTTACTGCTGTAATAAATAATCCAGTTCTTCTGCCAGCCTGTTATAATCCACGGCACTGTATATACTGTGAGAAGCAATCTCATTATCTGTCAAATCCGCTTCGATGATATCTTTACCGATTACAATTTTACTTACCTTGTCCTGTCCGGTAATTTCAACTATATACTGGCCTTCGGCCTTTCCGTCGGTTTCCCGGATAAATGAATGGCTTGCCATTTTGGCATAAAATTGATTTATTCGGTCTTTATCACTAAACATAACGGTCTTGCCGCTTATTACTGAAGTTATTGATACCGATTTGGCATCGCCGGCCTCTATAGATGCAATCTCCGCAAATCCTATTTCATTCACTGTAAGGGCGGATGCCAAATTTATATTATCTTCCCCTACACCTTTCTGCTTACTCAAATCTTCTCCGTTTTCTGCATTTTTACCTTTCAAATCATACTCATCGGAAGCTATTTTCATTTCATCATCTGCCAATATGCTTTCTGATACATCCGATTCCATGGTTATTTGCGGTGCCAAATCAGCCTTTTCGCTCGAACCTGAATAATTGTATTTTGCATACTCATCGCTCTGCTTTTTATCGGATGATAAAAGGTTAATCGCACTCATCCCGACCAAAAGTATTATAACCGCTGCAGCGGCAGAAACCAAAATTCTTGTCTTTCTTAATATGAAAGCGGGCTTGAAATTCTTATCATTATCTTTTAAATGGTCCAAATCATCTACTTTTTGATTTTTTATTGCATCCAAAGTTCTATTAATTAAATCATCCGAAACACTTATCCCTTCATTTTCAAGGGAAGCGTTCAGACGATCTTTTAAATTCAACTTATCTAAATCAAATTTATTGCTCTTCTTATCAAAACTCATCTGATACCCTCCCTTCCAAAACATCTTTTAACTTTTGCCTTGCTCTTGCAAGCCTGCTTTTTGCCGTTCCTTCCGCAATATTGAGTACCTTTGCGGTTTCAGCTATGGACATGTCATTAAAATAAACACACATCACTACATCTCTGTATTTTGCAGGCAGGGAAAGGACTGCTTCTTTTATCAGATGATTAGTATCCCGCTTCTCAACTTCATCATAGTCCGATTCTGTAGAAATCGCATCTTCACGGTAATCCGTCATCGGAACTACCCTTCTGTTATAAGCACTTTTCAGATAGTCTTTACAGGTATTTATAGTTATCCTGATAATCCAGGTTTTTATACTGGAATTTCCTACAAATGTAGAGAGATTCTTATATACCTTTATAAAGACTTCCTGGAAAATGTCTTCTGCAACATGAGCATCTTTGACATACATATATGCTGTTCGAAGCACATCATTTCCATACTCTCTGATAAGGGTTTCTATCTCATTAACAGATGACTGCCATGAGGCGTCATTTTGCTTATCTTTTTGCATCCAAAAATCCCCCTATACTATATCTAATAAATCAGGTCAGCAATTATCAAGCTATCTATAGTATACATGTACAATTAACTAATGTAAACGTTTATTTGGATGCAAACATAGTCATCTTTCCCTTTCCGAATATTAGACGCCAAAGAAGACGACAAAGTTCCATAATTTTTGATCTGTCCATAAATTTCCGGTACAGGTTTTATAAAGTATTGGCGCTGTAATTGCAAAAATTTTAATATTTTTTAGCTCTAACCATTTATTGCTTTGAGAAATGCGAAAGTTATGAAAAATAACCGCAAAAATAGGCTCCCTTGTCCGATAAATCGGATAAAGGAGCTATTTTATATGTCTTTAATTACTCTTCATCGCCATATGCCAGTTTATACAAGCCGGCATAAATCCCGTTTAAAGCCAGTAATTCATCATGAGTACCGGTTTCCTTAATCCCATCTTCCGTAAGTACAATAATTCTTTTAGCATTCTTAATAGTAGAAAGCCTGTGGGCAATAACTATGGTAGTACGGTTTTTCGCTAATTTTTCCAGAGAATCTTGTACTACTTTTTCGCTCTCATTGTCAAGGGCAGATGTTGCTTCATCAAATATAAGTATAGGCGGATTTTTAAGGAAAACCCGGGCTATACTGATTCTTTGCTTTTGTCCTCCCGAAAGCTTAACTCCTCTTTGGCCGATATCGGTATAATAACCGTTGGGAAGCTCCATGATAAAATCGTGGGCATTGGCGTTTTTGGCTGCCTGAATTACTTCCTCATCCGTGGCATCTGCCTTTCCGTATCTTATATTGTCCATTACCGTACCGGCAAAGAGATATACATCCTGCTGCACAATTCCGATATTTTTGCGAAGGGATTTCAGTTTGACATCCCTTATATCTATCCCGTCTATGGTAATAACACCATCCGAAACCTCATAAAATCTGGGTATCAGGCTGCACATGGTAGTTTTTCCTACGCCGGAGGATCCTACCAATGCAATATATTCCCCGGCTTCCACCTTAAGATTTATGTTTTTGAATACATCCCCGGACTCCTCGTTATATTTGAACGATACGTTTTTAAACTCTATTTCGCCTTTTATATCTTTAAGCTCAATAGCATCAGGTTTATCAACAATATCCGGTTCAATCTCAAGGATTTCATAAAAACGGCTAAAACCTGACATGCCGTTTTGAAACTGTTCCGTAAAGTTTATAAGTTTCTTTACGGGATCTACAAGTAAATTTATATAAAGCAGGAAGGTCAGCAAATCACCGACATTTATAATATTGTTGGCTATAAACAGGCCACCTCCGGCTATTACCGCTATATTTATCAGTGCGGTAAATAAGGTCAGGCCGGAATGAAAAGACGCCATGTTCCAGTAGCTGTTTTTCTTGCTGTCTACAAATTTTAAATTACCTTCCTTAAACTTTTGCATTTCAACCGATTCATTGGCAAAGGATTTTACAACCCTGATACCGGACAGATTATCTTCGATCTGGGCATTAATATCTGCTATTCTTTCCCTGTTTCTTCTGAATGCCCGGCGCATTTTTCCTCTCATAAACACTGCAAAAATAAACATAAGAGGAAGAAAAGCAAAGACAATCAGAGTCAGGGGCAAATTAATGCGGATAAGAATTATAAAAGCCCCGACAAATTTGATTGTAGATATAATTATATCTTCCGGCCCATGGTGGCACAGTTCCGTTACATCAAATAAATCGTTTGTTATCCTGCTCATAAGCTGGCCTGTCTTTTGTTCATCATAGAATTTAAAAGACAGCTTCTGAAAATGCTCAAAGATCTCATTACGCATATCGTATTCAATCTTTGCACCCATAATATGTCCCTTATATGAAGTGAAAAATGTACTGATAAATTCGACAGCTGCCAGCCCAAGCATTGCAAACAACAGTTTAACAATAATCGGTACCGCTTCCGATATGTCGTAGCGTAGTAAAATATTATTGGTAATATGCCTTACGATCATCGGATAAATCAGGGATACAACCGATGCCAGCAATGAAAAAAACATATCCGCTATAAATAACCCGAGGTAAGGCTTGTAATAAGACAAAAACTTTTTAGTTTTCTTGTCCATCTGTATGCTCCCAAAATCTCAGTTCTAGAAGTTTCCGGCCAGTTTTTTTGCAAGATCAAACAAGTGTTGATCTATATCCTTTGTCATAGATAAAGCCTCATCAATGTCATAGTCTACAAATTTATCGTTTTTGTAAGCAATAACACGGTTTGTGGCACCCTTAATCAGCAAATCTACTGCCATACCGCCCATAGCTGAAGCATATACCCTGTCTCTTACGGTAGGGCTGCCTCCTCTTTGAGCATGGCCTATAATGGTAGCTCTGGTTTCCATTCCCGTTGCTTTTTCTATTCTTTCTGCCATACCGTAGGAATCGCCTATTCCTTCGGCATTAATAATAATGTAATGCTTTCTGCCTGCTTTTCTTCCCTTTTTAATTTTATCTATAATAACCTCTTCATTGTAATCATAACGTTCGGCAATAAGAATATCCTCCGCACCGTTTGCTATGCCACACCAAAGAGCTATATATCCTGCTTTTCTTCCCATTACTTCAATAATGCTGCATCTTTCATGGGATGTGGATGTATCCCTTACCTTGTCAATTGTCTGCATAGCAGTATTTACTGCGGTATCAAATCCGATAGTGTAGTCGGTGCAGGCAATATCCAGGTCAATAGTACCCGGCAGGCAAACCGTATTTACACCTCTTTTTGCCAGGTCTCTTGCCCCTCTGAACGATCCGTCACCGCCTATTACAACAAGGCCGTCAATTCCATGTTTTTTGCAAATTTCTGCTCCCTTCTCCTGATATTCCGGCTTCATAAATTCAGGACAGCGGGCTGTATAAAGGATTGTTCCTCCTCTTTGTATAATATCGGACACGCTTTTTGAATCCATATCATAGATATCTTCTTCGAGCAGCCCCATATATCCCCTTCTAATTCCTTTTACATTGACACCTTCAGCCAATGCTGTTCTTACTACAGCACGTATAGCGGCATTCATTCCGGGGGCATCTCCTCCGCTGGTAAGAACTCCAATAGTTTTAACTTTTCTTTCCATAAATGACCTCCACTCTACACTCAAATGATATTGTATTCTAATTTATTTATTTGCCTGAATCAAGACATTTTTCGACTAATCTTATGTTTTTTTCCGAATATATTTGATTAAGCCTGCTAATAAGATCCGAGTCCGCTTTGACGTTCATGCTTTTAGGAAGTCGCTTCATAGCCTTTTCCTTCTCACAGTATATAACTACCGTATCGTTTCCGTCATACTCCTCCAGTATTTTAAATAATTCCTTTTCTGCTTTCAAATACTCGTACAAATCAGCAAAACGAATCCAAATTTCTCTGGGAACAGCATCAAAAGGTATAATTTCCTGGCATATCAGCTTGGCATCCTTGTCCTCTTCTGTTGTTGCCCTTCCCTGTATAAATACTTTATTGTCTATTTCAAGTATGGATTTATACTTCTCAAAATCCTTCGGGAAAATTATCACCTCAACAGACCCGAACAAATCCTCCAGGGTTATAAATGCCATGATACCGTTATTTCTTGTAGTTTTAACGGTTTTTGATGTAATCATTCCCCCTATGACATAAAGGCTGCCGTCTTCTACTTTGGTTTTACCTGTCTCCTCGTCCACAATAAAATCATATGAGTAACCGGTAACATTTTTACTGATTTTTTCTTTATAGTCATCAAGAGGATGGCCGCTTACATATATACCCAGCACTTCTTTTTCAAAGGCCAGCAATTCTTCTTTTGAGTATTCCTCCACATCGGGATAGTGAAAATCATATTCCTGTTTTTCATCCTTGTCGGCAAAATCAAACAGGCTCATCTGGCCTGCCAGATTTGACTTTTTTTCCTCGGCTATCTGATCAAGTATCTGGACATAACAAAGCATCAGCTGGCGCCGGTTACTGTGTATATTACTGAAAGCTCCGGCTTTTATAAAACTTTCGATGGTTCTTTTGTTGACCTCTTTTCCCGAAAGACGGCTTGCGAAGTTTTTCAGGCTGGTATACGGCCCATGAGCTTCCCTTTCAGCCACTAGAGCTTCGATTACAGGCCGTCCTATTCCTTTTATGGCAGACAGGGCGTATCTTATTGCACCGTCATGAACGGTAAATACCACATCTCCCGTATTGATATCCGGAGGAAGTATCGGAATATTCATCTGCCTGCAACTGTAAATGTACTGGGATACTTTACCGGGATTATCAATTACCGATGTCATCAGTGCCGCCATAAACTCTACGGGATAATGACATTTTAAGTAAGCTGTCTGATAAGCAACTACTGCATAAGCGGCCGCATGGGATTTATTAAAGGCATACTTGGCAAAATCCAGCATCTCATCAAATATTTTATTTGCAACGGCCTCAGGTATTCCGTTTTTTACACAACCCGGAATACCTTCTATTTCATTTCCGTATATAAATGTCTGCCTCTCTTTAATCATTATTTCTTCTTTCTTTTTTGCCATGGCCCTGCGGACCAGGTCGCTTCTGCCATAACTGTATCCGGCCAGTTCCCGCACAATCTGCATAACCTGTTCCTGATACACTATACAGCCGTAAGTCGGAGCTAAAATATGCTCAAGCTGCGGACAGTCGTAAGTGATTGTTCCGGCATTATTTTTTCCCTGAATATACTTTGGTATAAAATCCATTGGCCCCGGCCTGTACAGGGCTATACCCGCTATAATGTCTTCCAGGTTGCAAGGTTTTAATTCTTTCATAAAGTTTTTCATCCCTGTACTTTCCAACTGAAATACACCTTCGGTTTTACCGGAACCGATCATTTCATAAACCTTGCTGTCGTTATAATCTATTTCCTCTAATTTTAATTTATCATTCTCACTTCTGTTCTTATTTATAAGATTTACGGCATTTTGTATAACGGTAAGAGTTCTGAGCCCCAAAAAGTCCATTTTTAACAATCCCAGTTCCTCTAAAGTCACCATAGGAAACTGTGTGGTTATGGTATCGTCGGCTGCCCTGGACAGGGGTACATATTCCACAATACTATCTTTACCTATAACAACGCCGGCAGCATGCATGGAAGTATGTCTCGGAAGCCCTTCTAACCTCTTGGACATATCAATAAGCCTTTTAATTTCCTCATCGGTTTCATATAGCTTACTTAAATCCGGATTAATCTTAAGAGCTCTTTCAATCGTAATTCCTAGTTCGTTCGGAATCATTTTGGCAACAGTATCCACCTGGGCATATGGCATATCCAAAGCCCTGCCCACATCACGGATTACAGCCCTTGCCGCCATGGTACCGAAGGTAACTATCTGTACCACCTTATCCTTGCCGTATTTATTCGTAACATAATCAATTACTTCCTGCCTTCGTTCAAAGCAAAAATCTATATCAATATCAGGCATAGTAAGCCTTTCGGGATTTAAAAAACGCTCAAAGAGCAAATTGTATTTTATGGGATCGATATCTGTGATTTTTAAAGCATAAGATACAATGGAGCCTGCCGCACTGCCACGGCCGGGTCCTACCATTATACCGTTGTCTTTGGCATATTTTATAAAATCCCATACTATCAGGAAATAATCCACAAAACCCATATTATTAATGGTTTCAAGCTCATATTCAAGCCGGTTCCAGAGTTCCTTGGTAACCTCTTTGTATCTTTCTTTCAAGCCTTCAGTACAAAGCTGTTTCAGATATTCAAAAGATGTATACGGAGCAGGTACCGGATAGACCGGCAGCTTATATTCTCCGAATGTGATAGTTACATTGCAGCGCTTGGCAATTTCGTAAGTATTTTCAAGGGCTTCTTTGGCGTAAGGAAAGATCTGATACATTTCTTCGGGAGATTTAAGATAATACTGTCCTCCCTCATACTTCATCCGGTTTTCGTCCGTAACCTTCTTTTGAGTTTGAATACAAAGGAGGATATCGTGGGATTCCGCATCCTCCGCATATATGTAATGGACGTCGTTGGTGGCAACAAGTTTAATTCCGGTTTCTTTGGATAACCTGATAAGTCCCTGATTAACAGTCTTTTGCTCAGGAATTCCGTGGTCCTGCAACTCAAGGAAGAAATTGTTTTCTCCAAAGATATCACGGTAAGTCAAAGCCGCTTTCTTTGCTTCCTCATAAAAACCTCTTCTTAAGTTTCCGGCCACCTCACCACCCAGACAAGCGCTTAGGGCAATTATCCCTTCGCTGTAGCGCCTTAAGACCTCTTTATCAATTCTGGGCTTATAATAAAAACCTTCCAGAAATCCTGCAGAAACTATCTTCATTAAATTTTGATAGCCTATATTATTTTCAGCCAGAAGAACCAGGTGATGGTAGCGATCCTCTGTCGCCCCCGGTTCCCGGTCAAATCTGGAATTGGGTGCAACATATACCTCACAGCCTATAATGGGTTTAATATCCTCAGAAAGACAGGCTTTATAAAATTCTATGACTCCATACATCACTCCATGATCGGTAATCGCAAGGCTGTCCATACCAAGCTCTTTAGCTCGCAGGACCATTTCGTGAATTTTCCCGGACCCGTCAAGAAGGCTGTACTGTGTATGCAGATGCAAGTGAGTGAATTTCACGGCCTATCCTCCTTTCCAATTTAATTCAAAATTTCTTAAAATACATTGTTATTAATTCATAAGCCTGTATTGTCTTATACTCATTGGCATCCATGTAAATATCCCTATTGTAAAACAATAAACAGTATGCCAAGTATTTTTTAATATGAATTTGCATAAGCCAATTTATATTGAATAAAATAAGGGAATCCCATTCATGCCGGGATTCCCACGGGTTCACCAGTTCCTGGGTGGCCTCTCGGGATCAATTATTTCTTCTACATTAAACAAATCCGCTAAACGTTCCGGAAACTGGAGCATAGCCTGTCCATCCAACGGCCGTCTGGTCATTCTGACATAATCGTCTTTTATATGCATCCAGGGTTTTGAATATACCCCGCAATAGTAATTGAATCCGACTTCCTTAAGGAATTTAAATTTATCGCTGCTGTAATGTCCCATCGTCGTTTCTATATCAACACCAAAAGGGAAAATTAATATATCTGTGGGACCGACCAGGGAGCCGACTTCATCAAGCCAGCGTAAAGTATCGTTTTTAACAAATTCGAAGGATTTTTCCTGCATATTTTTATGGCCCCAACTGTGGGAAGCAAATTCCCATCCGTTTTCTTTCATAACCCTAACCACTTCTTTTGCTGCCTTTACATCCTCTTCATACGTTGGAGAAGTAGGGTCGTTGGTTCTGTAACCTAAAATACCTTCGTAACCGGTAAGGGCTATTATTCCTTTCGCTCCCTTATATGAGAAGTCGGGGTGTTCTTCCACAAATGCATCAAGAATAGGTACCATATCAAACGGTCCCCGAACAACACTTCCGTCATCCAGTATCATTTCACAGGTAACTTTGCCGTCATCATCTATTACCATTCTTGATGCAAATCCGTCCCCGTCCATATATTCATAATAGCTGACATCATCCTGGGATATTACAAGAGGTTTCTTTCCGGGCGGAAGATAAATCTCACCTTCCACAAATTTGGTGTTTCCGTTCTCATCGGTCACCTGTTTTGCTATATCATGAATACTTACCAGTACATAGCCGTCCGCATACAGCTTCTCTATCATCTTATTAAATTCATAAATAGTGGTCATATACATATTATATCCTACGGAATCGTAATCGCCGTCAAAAGCCTTGCTGTTGTCTGCTACTAAAGAGTGAAAGAATATATGGTTAATCTGAGTCACAGAGGTATATGAACCGCCGTATAAGACCAGTTTACTTTTTTCTTCCTCCAATTCATTAATAGCCGCAACCAAAGCAGGATAAACTTCATATCCGCCTTCTTTTCCCTGATAACTCTTTATCAATTCAATGGCACCGTCATAATCATAGCTTAATGTAAGCCTTTTTGCCTGCTCTATCAAAGCTTCTCTCTCAGCTACTTCCTGCCTTAATCTTTCCTGCTCTCTTAAAGCTTCCTCTTCTTCCGGTGACAGTTTATTTTCCGTATCATTACCGTCTTTATCTTCCTTGTTTTCATTTCCCTGAACATTTTCATTTACTTTATCGGGATTATTATTCTTTATATTCATTTTCGTAAATAAAAAATATGACCCTGCCAATAGAACCAAAACCAAAATTTCAATTATAAGAATAGCCCGCATCCTTTTTAAATTTCTTTTTTTTCTTCTTTTCTGCCCTTTATCTGACATAGTACACCTCTCTAATTCATCTGTATATATTATCTCATATTGCCCGGGCAATATGACTTGGAAATTTTTGAGATTTAATGAAGAAAAAGAAGCATCCCAAAGATATCCGGAACGATGATAAATCTTTGTGATAGCTTCTTAAATCTTCTGGCTTATTTGCTGCTCAAATATTTCTCAATATTATCAATTGCCTTTTCTTCATCCGGTCCGTCTGCAGTTACTGTTATAGTTTCGCCGGATGCAAGTCCTAAGCTCATCATACCCATTATGCTTTTTGCATTTACTTTTTTATCATCGCTTTCCACATAGATACTGCTTTCATATTGGCTGGCTACCTGAACCAGCATAGCAACAGGTCTGGCTTCCAAACCATTGGGGATATTAATTACAATTTCTCTTTTTACCATTTAAGCTTTCCTCCTTATGCTCCCGATAATAATCAGCAATCATACTTAATTTCCGTAATCTATGATTAACACCGGATTTACCGATTGACGGTGACAACATAGTTCCCAGCTCTCTAAGCGAGGCTTCCGGATGTTGTATCCTAAGTATAGCTACTTCTTTAAGTCCTTCGGGTAAAGTACCGAATCCGACATGATCTCTTATATATATTATATCCTCTATCTGTTTGGATGCCGCTTCAACGGTTTTGCTGATATTGGCGGCTTCGCAATTAACATGGCGGTTTACCTGATTTCTCATTTCTTTCAGTATCCGCACATTCTCCAAATCCATCAATGCTTCATGGGCTTCCATAACATTGAGCAAATCCACAATCTGTGATCCCTCTTTTATATATGCCACAAAATTTTTCTTTCTCTTTATAATCTTGGCATCTATTTCAAATGTATTGATTATTTCAGCCAATTTTTCCGCTTTTTCTAAATCATCCGTAACAAATTCCAGGTGATATGATTTTTTTGGATTGCTCATAGACCCTGACAAAAGGAATGCCCCACGAATAAATGCTCTCTTGCAACAGGTTCTTTCAACAATGAGCTGGCTGGGAAAGCCGATTCTTCCTTCTTCTGCAGCGTGTATATCATGCTTTGTGGCCTGCAGAATTTTAGATACTGTATCATTATTATAAATTATCAAGGTATATGTCAGGTTATTCTTTGCACTTTTATTTTGCTTAACTGAAATTTCAATATTAATATTAAAGGTTTTTTTTATTAATGTAAAGTACTTTCTTGCAACTGTCTGATTTTCGGTCTGTAGTTTTAAAATCTGACGGTCCCCACTTTTAATCAGTTGCCCCCCGAAAGTCAAAATGGCTGAAAGTTCTGCAAGCCTGCAATGCCTGGCACTGCCTTCCTGCATAACCAATTCGTCTTTTACCTTCTTTGAGAATGACATTTCCAATCCACACCTTAAAAAATATTTAATCTTTTCCGATATCCCTGTGTTCCGTTTTAACAGCGTATCCTAAGCCTGCCATTCTTTCCGAAATTTCATTGGTTAGCGTAACCGAACGGTGTTTGCCGCCGGTACAACCGATGCATATAACCAGTTGGTTTTTACCTTCGGATATATAATGCGGTATTAAAAATGCAAGCATATCCTCCAGTTTATTTAAGAATATCTTAGCTGTTTCGGCTTCCAATACATAATTTTTCACCTGCTCGTCCATACCGGTTTTATATTTCAATTCCGGTATATAGAAAGGATTTGGTAAGAATCTTACGTCGAAAACCAAATCGGCATCGGCCGGAATTCCATATTTAAATCCAAACGACAGGAACGTAACCACGAAGTTCATAAATTTTTTGTCTTCAACATAAATATTATATATTTGCTCCTTAAGTTCCCGTATAAGCAGATGGCTGGTATCTATGATTACATCCGCTTTCTTGCGCAAAAACTCCAGCCTCTCCCGTTCCAGCTCTATGGCTTTGTCTACTCTGCCGGTTTGGGAAAGAGGATGAAGTCTTCTGGTTTCCTTATAACGTTTTATCAAAACATCATGGGAACAGTCCAAAAACAGTATTTCATAAGGAAATCCGGCATTTTTCATATCCCGAAGAACTATGTCAAGTTCTTCTAATGATTGTCCGCTTCGTACGTCTATACCTAAGGCAACCTTTTCGTTATTTCCCTGCATTATAAGCTTCACAAATTTTTTGACAAGCTTTATAGGCAGGTTATCTACGCAAAAGAAACCGGCATCCTCAAGCATTTTTAAAACCGAGCTTTTTCCAGCCCCGGACATACCGGTCACAATAACAAATCTCATGTTACAACTGCCTTCCTTTAGTCTATAAATTCACCCAGGAATTTCACTTCTGGTTCAAGGCGCACTCCGAATTTTTCTTCAACAACCCTGATAACCTCTTTAATTAAAGCCATGAAATCCCTGGCGGTTGCATTGTCTTTGTTAATCAAAAATCCGCAATGTTTTTCGGAAACCGCGGCTCCGCCTATCTGAAAACCTTTCAGTCCGGCATCGCAAATAAGTTTTCCGGCAAAATATCCTTCCGGCCGTTTAAAGGTACTTCCGGCACTGTATTGATCCAAAGGCTGTTTTAACTGACGTAAATAGTTAAGCTCTCTGATTTTGTCCTTAATCTCCTGCTTATCGCCTTTGGAAAATTTCATGGTGGCGTCTAATACACACAGATCGCTGTTTTGTAAAATACTGCTTCTGTATCCTAATTTTAAATCTTCATTGTCAAGTACCCGGATTTCACCCTGTGAGTCGATAACGGTAGCAGAAATAAGACATTGCTTCATTTCTCCTCCGTAAGCTCCAGCATTCATTGTCACCGCTCCGCCAAGCGTTCCCGGAATACCTGCCGCAAATTCAAATCCGGTTAATGAATTTTCAGCTATAGCATGGGAAAGCTTTGACAAAAGTACCCCTGCCTGGGCTTTTACAATTCCGTCTTCTTCAATTGTAATCTCCGAAAAATTTTCGCCCAGTTTAAGTATTAAACCGCGATAACCCAAGTCGGATACCAGGAGATTACTTCCGTTTCCCATAACATAATATGGCATACTATGTTTTTTACATAACAGGATTACCTGCCTGATTTGCTCAACAGAAGACGGCAGGACCATATAGTCGGCTTCTCCTCCGATATGCAGAGAAGTATGCCGTGACATAGGTTCCTTATATTTAATTTGATCATTTTTTAATATATTATTTAATTCGTCTGCGAATAATTTATCCAAGACTACCTCCACTGTCATCATACAATACTTCTAATCTTTATTCAACCGTAATAATTTTATGACAAAATTAATCTGGCACAACCGTAAATTCCCGCATCATTTCCCAGGGAAGCCAGTAAAAACTCCCTGTCCTTTAATGCTTTCATAACGTTAGGTACATAGTGCTTTTTTGTATGTTCAATTAGAATATCTCCCGCCTTAGAAACACCGCCTCCTATAACAAAGGCTTCTGGGTCCACAACCTGAGCCACCTGGGCTAAAGCTATACCTAAATACCTGCAGGCTTCATCCACAACTTTCAAAGCCAGCTCATCTCCCTCTTTTGCCAGGTCAAATACCAACTTAGCTGATATTTCCTCAGTTTCGGAAAGGTTCGTACTTTTATCCCAGTTTTTAAGAAAGTCTTTTGCCAATCTGACAATTCCTGTAGCCGACGCGTATTGCTCTACACAGCCGCATTTGCCGCAGCCACAAAGCCGGCTTTCATCCGGATTTACAAGTATATGGCCGATTTCTCCTGCTGCTCCGAAGCTTCCGGCTAAAATCTTTCCGTTAATTATAACTCCGCCTCCGACTCCGGTTCCCAAAGTTACCATAACCATGCTCTGAAAGCCTTTGCCGCTTCCTTTCCACTGTTCACCCAGGGCGGCTACGTTAGCGTCATTGGCTGTTCTTACCGTAATTCCGGTAAGCCTATGCAATTCCTCTATAATATTAAAATCAGCCTTACCCAGATTTGCAAAATTGGGAATGTACCCGTTTTCTCTTACGGGCCCCGGAACTCCCACTCCGATTCCGAGAATTTGGTCTTTATTTAATTTCATTTCCTTTATTTTAAAGTTAATAAAGTCCGCGATATCTTTAAAAATGTCTTTAGCATCATCGGTTTTTCTTGTATCGAAAGCCCACTTGTCCACTAAATTGCCTGATGCATCAAACAGGCCTACCTTTATGCCTGTTCCCCCTACGTCCACACCAAAACAATACTGTTCCATATTTTCCTCCGAAAGTTAATAATATTTGAAAAAATAAATATTACATAACCCGTTTTTGCGAATTCTTCTGTATCTTGTGCGTAACCCGCTTATATATTTCCTGGGCAGCGTTATAACCCATTTTTTTCTGCCTGTGGTTTACCGCTGCAGTTTCACAAATTATTGCCAGGTTTCTTCCGGGCCTGATTGGTATGGAATGACATACCACCTTATTGCCCAAAAATTCAATATACTGCTCTTCCAGACCCATTCTGTCATATTCCTTGTCCTTGTTCCATTCTTCCAGTTTAATAACCAGATCTATAGCCTGGGTGTTTTTAACACTTTCCACACCGAACAAAGTCTTTACATCAACTATTCCTATGCCACGAAGTTCAATAAAATGTCTGGTTATCTCGGTAGCGGTTCCGATTAAAGTTTCGTCGCTGACTTTCTTAATTTCAACTACGTCATCAGCCACAAGCCTGTGCCCGCGCTTAATCAGCTCAAGAGCTGCTTCACTTTTGCCTATGCCGCTTTCACCCATAATAAGAATACCTTCTCCGTAAACATCCACCAAAACACCGTGAATAGTTATTCTGGGTGCCAGCTCTACATTGAGCCATCTTATAACTTCCGCCATAAACGAGGATGTGGTCTTAGATGATCTTAATATGGGAACTTCTTTCTCGGTAGCAAGCTTTATAAATTTATCGCTTACCTCAAGATTCCTGCAAAACACAATACAGGGCACCTTATAGTCCAAAAGCCTGCTGACAATCTCAAGCCTTTTCTCTTCTGCAAGTGTCTGCATATAGGCATGTTCCACATAACCGATCACCTGAACCCGCTCCGAATCAAAATGGTCAAAAAAGCCCGCCAGCTGTAAAGCAGGCCTGTTCACATCCGGTTGGGTTATCTTAATCCTTTTAATATCAATATCCGGAGTTAAATTCTCCAAGTTCATCTTTTCTATAAGCTGAACCAAATCAACCGTATACACCGCATCATCCTCGCTTTCGTTTTTATTTAATGCTGTAAAATATTATACTTTTATAAAATACATTTATTTCAATCCTTCAAACATTCTAACATAATATTCGTTACCGTGTAAATCATTATGGAGTATCTATTTTATGAAAGAAATTATATACTTCGGTTGCTGCCGCCTTATTCATTGAAGGTACTTTCATAAGTTCCTCAATATCCGCATTCTGAATAGCTTCCAGTGATCCGAAATGCCTCATAAGAGCTTTTCTTCTGGCGGGCCCGATACCTTTAATATCGTCCAATACCGAATGGACCTGTCTTTTTTTCCTTAGGCTTCTGTGATATTCTATGGCAAACCTGTGGGTTTCATCCTGAATTCTCGTAATAAGCCTAAATAATTCGCTGTTTTTGTCTATGGGAAGCTCCCGGTTATTATAATATAAGCCTCTGGTTCTGTGATTATCGTCCTTTACCATACCGCATACGGGTATGTCAAGGTTAAGTTCATCCAATACCCGCAAAGCCACATTAACCTGGCCTTTGCCACCGTCCATCAAAATCAGGTCCGGATATTTGGTGAAGCTTCCAAGATTTTCATCCAAATTTTTTTCTTTGATTTCTTCCATTTCCCTCATGCCATGGGTAAATCTTCTTATCAGCATTTCATACATGGAAGCATAATCGTCGGGCCCCCGGACCGATTTAATTTTAAATTTTCTGTAATCGGACTTTTTGGCTTTGCCGTTTTCAAATACTACCATGGAACCTACAGGTTCAAATCCCGCCGTATTGGAAATATCATAGGATTCTATCCTGACTATTTCAGGCAAATCAAGGTACTCAGCCAGTTCTTTTAATGCACCGGTTGTTCTTGCCTCTTCCCTTTTTAATTTTTCGGCATCTTTATTTAAAATGAGCATGGCATTTTTCTTTGCAAGCTCAACAAGTTTTTCTTTTTCTCCCTTTTTCGGTACCCGCAAATGTACTTTTTGCCCTCTTTTTTTGCTGAGCCACTCGCAAAGGACTTCCTCGTCTTCAGGTTCCGTCTCCAGAAAAATTTCTCTAGGTATATAAGGAGTTCCGGCATAGAACTGTTTTATAAAGCTGGTAATCACACCGCTGTCGGTTTCATCTTCCACTCCCGTAAGGTAAAAATGGTCCCTGCCTATAAGTTTGCCGCCCCGTATAAAGAAAGTCTGTACGACAGCCTCATCTTTATTTCTGGCAAATGCAATGATATCCCTGTCACCGAGATCTGTATAGGTAATTTTCTGCTTGTCCATAATCTGCCTTACGCTTCCCAAAAGATCCCTCATCATGGCAGCCTTCTCATATTCCATATTAGAAGCTGCCTCGTTCATTTTCTCTTTCAGCATTTTTAGCACAGGTTCATAGTTTCCCGAAAGAAACTGGATAACCTGCTCTATATTCTTTTTGTATTCCTCCACCGATATAAAGCCCTGGCAGGGGGCATCACACTGGCCCAAATAATAATACAGACAAGGCCTCTCTTTTCCTATATCTCTTGGCAAAACTCTGTTGCAGGTTCTTATTTTATATATTTTTCTCAAAAGATCCAGAATATCCTTTACTGCCGCAACACTGGTATAGGGCCCGAAATATTTAGACTTATCCCTCTTTATCTGCCTCGAAAGAAATACCCTTGGGTAGCTTTCCGAAACCGTTACGCAGATATAAGGATAGGTCTTGTCATCCTTAAGCATAGTATTGTATTTAGGCCTATGTTCTTTAATCAGGTTACATTCCAATACCAAGGCTTCCACTTCGGAATCCGTAACTATATATTCAAAATGGTCAATATTTTCTACCATATGCCTGATCTTAGGCGTATGATTCCTGCTGTTTTGAAAATATTGCCGTACCCTGTTTTTTAAAACAACCGCTTTCCCCACATAAATAATATTATCATATTTATCTTTCATAATATATACTCCCGGTTTGTCGGGAAGAAGTTTTAACTCTTCTTCTATATTAAACATTGATTATACACTCTCCTGTTGTCTTTATTTTATATAAGATATAAGATAAATGCAACCGATACAATTAACGATTATTATATATCTTACCACAACAAACAAGGTCCGCCTTTATAAAAGACAGACCTGTTATAATTTATTCGATATTAAATTTTATAACGGCTTATCACGTTTTTTATTGATAAGTTTTAAGCTCTTTATTTCGTTAGAAATCGCCCTTCTTATCGGATTCATCTATTTGGGTATTTCCATCCTTTAGGTCATAAGTTTGGGTTGTTTCTGCTAAATCAGCCTTACTTTCAGCAATATTAAAATCTTTTTCCGGCTCGGTTTCTTTATTGTTTGTTTCTATTCCTTTTACTTCATTAAATATTTTCATAAACTCTTCGCCGGTAATGGTTTCCTTGCTGATTAAATATTCCGCAATTTTATCAAGAACATCCCTGTTTTCGGCCAGTAACTTTTTGGCTCTTTCATAACAACCGTTTAAAATTTTCATTACTTCTTTGTCTATATCACCGGCTGTTTCATCACTGCAGTTTAAGACCGGCCTTCCGTCAAGATATCTGTTTTCTATCGATTCCAGGCCCATAAGGCCGAACTTTTCGCTCATTCCGTACTGGGTGACCATTGCTCTTGCAAGTGCCGTAGCTTTTTCTATATCATTGGATGCTCCGGTTGTAATTGAGTTAAATACCAGTTCTTCGGCAGCCCTGCCTCCAAATAAGGTGGTAATTCTGGTCAGCAGTTCATCTTTGCTCATAAGGTATTTTTCTTCCTCAGGAACCTGCATTACATAGCCCAATGATCCCATGGTCCTCGGAACAATCGTAATTTTTTGCACAGGTTCAGCATGTTTTTCAAGAGCTGTTATAAGCGCATGGCCAACCTCATGGTAAGCAACAATTCTCTTTTCTTCCTTACTGAGTATTCTGTCCTTCTTCTCCTTACCCGCTATAACTATTTCTACCGATTCAAGCAAATCGTCCTGGGTAACAACAGTGCGTCCGTTTTTTACCGCCAGTATGGCTGCCTCGTTAATAATATTGGCCAAATCCGAACCGACGGCACCGCTGGTTGCTCTTGCTATGGCTTCCAGGTCAACGGAATCGTGCATAAGTACGTTCTTTGCATGAACTTTCAGGATATCCACTCTTCCTTTTAAATCCGGCTTATCAACTATAATCCGGCGGTCGAATCTGCCCGGACGAAGAAGGGCTTTATCAAGCACTTCCGGCCTGTTAGTGGCACCAAGTACCACCAGGCCTTTGGAAGAGTCAAATCCATCCATGTTGGCAAGCAGCTGGTTTAAGGTTTGCTCTCTTTCATCGTTTCCGCCGCCATAGTGGCTGTCCCTGCTTTTACCGATAGCATCTATCTCGTCAATAAATATAATACAAGGAGCATGCTGCTGCGCCTGTCTGAACAAGTCTCTTACTCTCGATGCACCCACACCGACAAACATTTCCACAAAGTCAGAGCCTGACAGTGAGAAAAAAGGTACCTTAGCTTCACCGGCTACGGCCTTTGCAAGCAGGGTCTTACCGGTTCCCGGAGGTCCCACAAGCAGCGCACCTTTGGGAAGTTTTGCACCTATACGGGTATATTTTGCGGGATTGTGCAGGAAATCCACGATTTCCTTAAGGGATTCCTTTGCCTCTTCCTGACCGGCCACGTCTTTAAAAGTAACACCGGTAGATTTTTCAACATACACTTTGGCGTTGGCCTTTCCGAATCCCATGACGCCTCCGCTGTTTTTCGATATGGTTTTAAACAAAAACCACATAACAACATAAATCAAAACAAATGGCAGTACCATGGATATTATAGTTTCAAATATGGTATTTCTATTGTCAGGTACTTTTTTCCAATAATCCGTACCGTAATCCTGCCGGGCTTTATACAACTTGTCAGCCAGGCTGTCATCATCCATCCTGCCCGTAAAATAAGTCATATTAATTCCCGGATAGGGCTGAACTTTCGGAGTAAATACAATCTTATCTCCGTCGAAAACTACCGCATCAAGCTCACCGTTTTCGAGCATTTCTATAAATTCCGGATAGGATACTTCCTTGTTTGTGCTTTCTTTTATTTGGTTTTGTATAAAAGAAAACATATACCAAATAAATAAAGCAGCTATCAATGTAATAATAAGAGCAGATTTATTTGGAAAATTATTTTTATTCTGCTTGTCGTTCCTGTTATCCATCAAATCCTCCATCTACAAAATCATCAATTATTATAAAATCCTTGCCAAGCAATAACACTTAACAGGAAATATTTACCGTATTATTTTATATTATATTACTGACAAATTACATAAGTAATATATCTCATTATACTTATTGTAACATTATAAATCAATAAAATTGTTCTTAAAATTCTGTGACCAAACTGTGTTTTGCCGTATGATTAAGCTTTTAATCTATAAATAATCTCCCTATATAAAAAATGCAGTACCTTTAAGGTAACTGCATATCTTTAGTCTTATAATTCGGGTAAACCATCATTTTCCGTAACTGAACATTTTTCACTATTACCGGGTTTGGACGACAGCATGGTAATAAAACAACCGATAAAAATAAATATATCCGCCAGATTGAATACTAAATTTTTAATTGGTTTTACATTAATGCTGAAATAATCAATCACATAACCTCTTTTAATGCGATCTGTCACATTGCTTGCCGCTCCTCCTAAACAAAGTGACATCCCGATCTTTTTTAATGTCTTATTTTTTTGAGGTAAAACTATAAGATAAACAAGCAACAAAATACCAAAAACAAAGGCCGATATATTTTTTACGTACTTTGCTTTGTCTTTGAGAATACTGAAACTGAAGCCCTGGTTATATTGCTTTAGAACAGTTATTTTGCCCTTTAATAATTCTTTCTTTTCACCGGCATTAAAATTTTTTTCAATATAATTTTTAATATTCCAGTCAAGCAAAAATATTACCAAAGCAATAAGGATATAAATCATATCAACCCCTCCTTCCGATACCCAAAATAGGTATCCGCTGATTTCATATGGATTGGGACCAGGAAACATAGCTTTCTAAAATCATCCTGCCTTCAGCGTTTCTGATGTTCTGATAAGACGGATAATGAACACAGAGTGCCTCCCTGTCTGATAAATTCCTGATCCTCCTTTTTAATTTTGAAAATTTAGGATCATAAATCAGTTTTACTCTCTTGCACTCAAGTATGTCTTTTATTTTTGCAAAGGCACAGGCAAGCATAATTACATTCAAATCTCCTTCATATACGGTTATGTCTGCATTTTCGGAAAGAGATATCAACTCTTTAATATGATACCCAAAACCAAGCCCGTATAAAATATATTCTTTTATTTTTTCTTTATACCAGTGACTTGCCAAAATAAAAGCTTCCGCCTGTACCCTGCCGTTGGTATGAAAGTAAAACTGTGCCCCGTTATTTTCTGCTACCAGTGTCATTAAACCACATGAAGTAAGTTCAACCCGATAACCTTCTTTAAGAAGAGGTTGTGGGTCTATCGTATTTATAAGTGTTTCGTCAAGACCCATGCAATTATCCTTAAGTGCTTTGAGATTTTCATAGTATAACTCTTCATTAAAACCTATCTCCTCCTTGCCGATAACCAATTCCTGTATCCGGCATAAAAAGGTGACCATCTGCATTTCAAACAAATCGGCAAGAAGGATAAAATTCCCTTTTTTATATGCATCCAATATGGCACTTAACATCTCCAATACCGAATCAGTCGATACGGTATTAAAATAATCTCTGTCAGCAATAATATCTTCAATTGTATTTTTAAGAATACCTATCGAATCCGCAATTATTGCAAGAGCCCTGTCATGCATTTGCTTGCGGAAATAAAAAACTGCTTTGTCTGCTTGCTCCAGAAGATAGATATTTCTTTCAAAAATATTTTTAATCTTACCCGTCACAGATGGTCACCTCAAAAGTATTCCTACTGATTTATGTGATTGGCAGTAATCTGAATGCAACTATATCTGGTAACCTTTTTGGTAGAGGAATTAATTTCATATATAGTAATGTATTTACCGGCAGTAACCGTGATATCGGCACCCGATTCAAATTTCAAACCGTCGTTAATAACGGTTTCGGTATGAACTCCGGTAACGGAAGTATCAGTTATTTTATATACAAGTTCATGTCCGGTTTTTACTGTATTGATAACTTTGATTGAGGTGGTTCCTGTTGTTTTGCCTTTGCTAACAGTGGTCGATAAGGCAGATGCCGGAGTCGGGTTTTGAATTGCCAGTTTTATTGATGTCTTGTCTACTGTACCGTTACCGAAAGTTATTGTCAGTGCCCTGCTGTAGCTTGTGGGCATTGTATTTAATTCATTTGTGTTTAAGGTAACTTTCATTGTATATATCACGTTCGGATCGGTTGCATTTATTTCTGCGGGTGTGCAGGTAAAGTCAATTTCTTTTGTGCCGTACTTAATTGATTTAATTTTAGTTTCAAACGGCAGCTTGCCTTTTGTATTCATTATTATATCAAATGAAATTTCTTCCGTGATATTTTTGACAAATGTAAAGCTCTTGGCTTCAATTATAGGCACTGCAGGATATTTAACATTATATACCAGACAGGTAGAAGCCAGGTTTACCTCGGTTGATTTGGCAGACGGTTTAATTTCTCTCTTTCTGATATATATATTGCTGCCTTCCGTGGCTTTGCTTGAAAGAACTTTATATTCGATACCTTTTGTTATTGAATACCATGTGACCTTGCTAGGGTCAAGTTCTTCGCCGGGTTTCACGATGCAATATTGATAAGGGTTGCTGGACGATGCGGAAGGTATAGTGATAGTTATCGCAGCAGAACCACTGTAAGATATATAAACATTCGGATCAGATTCAGTAGTATTTGCCGGAGGATTACCTTCTACGATAATACCGTCCATTACTCTTTGCTCATTAATTTTAATTTCCGTAATTTTTGAGGCAGCTTTAGTGGTTGTAGCATAATCCCTAACTTCAATAATCATAGCCGGGAATTTTTTATCAGGTGTGATACCGTTGCTGCCGTTTTTGATTATATCTTTCAATGCCAATCCCTTGACGGATTTGTCCGTAACCTTAACCCAAGTTGGAGTAGTAGTTTGTCCTGTGTAATTTACACGATATTCCTTACCGTATTTTATCTGAGCAATAAACTTTTCTCCGTCAACGGTAACTGAAGCAGGAGTAGTCTGCTTTGCAATTTTTAATCTGACTTCGCTGCTTACCCGTCTTCCCATAGTTCCGTCCGCTTCTCTCGAACCGGTACTTACATCATTGACGGCACTGATTCTGAAATACAAATCGGCACCTTTTATCTGGAGCTTTTCCAGTTGCTCAACAGTCAGATCTTTCAGTTCTTTCCACGAACCGTTAACACCCTTTTTCCATTCCAGATCCAAATATGTTATAGGATTGGCCGCGGTTCCTTCTGAAGACTGTATATTTAACAAACTGGCTATCGACTCACCCTTAGATAGGCTGTCCATTTTGTCATAACTTATAGAAACCGCAAGTTTTTTTGCTCTCGGCCTTAAAGTTACTCTTTTTGGAGTACCTGTTTCGCCCTTAATAACAATTACCTGTTCTGTTGTCTGCGAAGTCCAGGAAAAGTCAATAGTTGTTGTATATTCATTATCAACAGGAATAACATCCCATACATTTCTTGCAGCATCGTTTTCTGTTGCAAAATATATTTTTTGGTTACCGTTATTGTTTACTATAATGTTTTCTTCTTCATAGTCAACAGTGTTTATGGTTATTGAAGAAGCACCAAAAGCTATATTATGTTTAGAAAAAGAAACCAGTATAAATAAAAATCCCAAACATAACATTGCCTGCGCAATGCGTATAATTCTTTTGCTCATTTTTATCCTCCGTTCTTAATCTTATTGTCTGCTATAATAAATATCGGCAAAAATGAAAAACCAGTAAACCTTTTTTTACTAATTTTTCAAATAATTTTTACTGATTTTTCAAATAATCAATAAGATCGTTATACATGTCCTCCAAATTTTTCGTCGGTTTCCAGCCTAGCTTACGCAATTTCTCGGAAGACATTCTTAAAAAAGTATCCTTAGCATATCCAAGTTTGCTATTATCCTTAATGTCGTAAATAACACGGATCTTTCCACCGGCAATTTTTTCCGCCACCAGCTTAGCCATATCGCAAATTCGCATAGTATTTTCTTCATTTACCACATTATAAGCCTCTCCGTTTTGCCCTCTTTCAAGTATGGTAAAAATACCGTTTATAGCATCTTTTGATTCGCAGTAATTTCCTATGGACTGACCTTTGGTATGAAGCACGATATCCTCATTGTTAATGACAGCTCTCGCAAACTGTGCAAAAACCCGGGTATCGTTTTTATCTACCCCGTATCCGAAAACCTGGGCCAGCCGGGCTATTTTAACCGGAACCCCGTATTGCTTGTTATAAATATAACAATAGTGCTCTGCCATTCTTTTTCCTAAAGGATAACAGCTTCTTGCAGAAAAGATATCCACATCACCCAGCATATTCTCGGTGACTAATCCACAATCGCTGCCGATTACCCCGTATGCTTCCATGGATGAAAGGTATACCATAGACTTTATTTTTTTTATCCGTGCCAGCTCCAAAATATTTTTGGTCCCCACTACTATGCCGTCCGCCACTTCTACCGGATTTGAAACCATAACGGAAGATGTGGTGATCGACGCACAATGGATTATATAATCTATGGGCATATCCAACTTTTCGGCCCTTATGTCCGCCAGGGATGTTTCTAACAGGGATACTTCTTTATATTTATCGTTTCCGGCAGGATATTTCTTACTGGCTTTTTCAATATTTCTAACCGGAAGTATTAACTTTATTCCGGCATTATACAAAGAATTAAATTCTAATAATTCTTCGGCTATCAAGCTGCCTATAAAGCCGGTGGCACCGGTGATAAGGATTGTTGAGCCGGTAAAATTTTTGATTATATCATGCATTTTAAGATCATCAACCTTTTAAACTGTTTTGTATATTTCCTAAATTAGAATTTAATATATGTTCATAATTTATTGTTTTCATATAATTTCTGTTTAAAGATTTCAGCCATATCTCCATGGACCCAATGTTTACCGTCCGCGGTTTTTCTGTCACGTACGTCATAATATGTAGGAGCTTTAAAACCGTCTATAACTCCTAATGTTAAATACGCATGACAATTCCAGCAATACGGCAGTTTACAATTATGTCCGACCGCTTCGAATTTGATTTCTCTGCATAAATCTTCATAAATATTGTCTAAATAAGGATTTCCTATACATTTATTTATATCTCCGGTCTCCAAATTCATTTGTAGAGACCATATTCCTGCCATGCAATACTCCTGTCTCTTTTTGTATACCTGAGCCACTTTAAATTCAAACAAAACCGAGTCGAAAGATCCCCAGGTTTTTTTATACTCGTCCATGGAAAGTTGCGTCAGCACTTTTACATTTTCGGTTGTATCGTCACGGGCTACCGTAATATGCGGATAGGCACCGAACTCTCGTATCGCAAAGGCCTTAACCTCATCAATATAAGGTATAAGCTCATCACTGGGAGTAATTTCTATTGTGATTGAAGCTCCTGCTTCTCTCATTTTTTTTACATTACACAAAAACGCGTCCATCAAATTCAGTCTTTTCAGCTCCAAATAATGGAATGAAAACTTAATAAATACATGCTCCATGTTTATACCTGAAGCCAGTAAGTCATCAAATGCTTTAGAAATCGTTCCGTTAGTGACTACAGATATATAGTGCCCTTCCTTAACAAGCTCGGCAATAATGGGGACCAAGTCTTTACACAAAAATGTTTCCCCTGCTGCACAAAAATTTATAAATGCTACACCGCCCAGCCTATTCTTGGACAGTGCTGCCCTGATAAATGTCGGGGAGTGGAAATAATTTTTTTTATGCTTAAAATCCCTTATCTGGCCAATATAACAATAACTGCATCTTAAATTGCAATATGAATATGGAACATGGCAGTTAATGAATTTAACTATTTTTTTACTGTCGTAATTGTCGGTAGTCCAATCGCAATGCTTCCTGTACCGTTCCAGCTGCAAAGCGTCATATTTGGGCATATAAGAATAAACCGCCTCTAAAATATGGCAATAAGATATTCCTCTATCGTTAAGCTCTACCGAAACAACTTCAATGTCCCTTTGATCTTCTATAGCGATTAAAACCACATCATCACTTAAGATTTCATCTTTTGATTTGCAGATTACATTGCTAAATACACAATCAATTTCTTTGGCCGGGCAGGTTCCCCACTTATGAGGATAAGTATCTGCAAAAAACTTTAAATTTATTGACGGGTCAATTTTATTGATATATTTTCTCATTATTTTCCCGGTTCCCCAGATAACAACATTTGGATACCCTTTCATCAGTTCTGCATATGTTTTATACATTATTTAATTCCCTCTAATATTACCTTATTTATTTTATATCCGATATTACCTATAGTTTGATTATAGTCTGCACTATTCCAGTTAACTTTCACATACTCAGTGGATTTAATTATATTTGCAAAATCGACTATATTAAACATGTTATTTTCGTTAAAATAATTTTCTAAATACTTTTTTTCTGTCTGAAGCAAATACTCTTTTTCTATACTACCTTTTTGGTTAAATAATACAATCTTATTTCCTTGAAAAGGTATAGTCAAATATTTTTCTTTATATGGCAGAATATCATAAACAGCATAATTTTTATTCTGTCTGGCAGTCTCATAATCCGAATCATCTATAGTCAATATATCAATACTATTTTCTTCATCTACATCCATCATCAGAATACCGTTTGCTTCATGAGGCATAAAAAAAATTTTATTGTCAAACTTTTTTGCATACCAGTAACAATATAAATAATTCTGTTTCATCCAGACATTTTCAGGCAGGTTTAATGTTTTAGAAATCTCATTACAGCCCAATCTTATTATCTTTACAGGGTCATATTCATTTACCGGAGAAGTATATAATTTTCCTCTGCTTATAGTTCCAAATAATTGATTGTGGCCTTCTTTCCATTCAGCCATTACTCCTGTATCGGTGGATAATTTTATACTCATACTACAGGCATCATTGAAAAGGTATATTTCGTTATCATACAGGTCCATCATTTTAAAATTCATTTTCTTTGTTTTATCAAAAAATATGCCTGCAGGCCATTCATTAAAAATTTTATATGACTTGTCTTCCATATCGACCCTTACAATTCCGGGATATTCGCATGGAAGCAGCCATAAATACTTACCCTGTATTATTGATTTACGAAATAGTTTCGAATTGCTGTATTCAGTAATTTCACTAGGTAACGGTAACTGCTCAATTACTGCTTCCTTTAATTTATATACATATATATAGTCTGTACTCCAGGGAATCATCCAAATCATGCCGTTATAATAATAAAGCCCTGAAAATTTCATCCCTGTTTTTGTACCAAACAGCAAATGAAGAGCCTCTAAATCTTTAGTTTCAACATTAAGCCTGAAAAGCCAGCTGCTGTTATATGAAGTAAAGTAAATCCATTCACCGATTATACATGCTGCATTTACATATAAAGACGTATTATCAATAGATTTCATAAAGGTTTCCTTTCTTATATTAGTTGATTATAATAATGCTTATTTATTATTTATATAGACCTACTTTCTAATTAAGTCAGCAATCTGTGCCAAATAAGGTGAAAAATCCTTATCATAATTATTCTCCTTATTAAGCTCCTCCCAGTCATTCAATTCCATATGCAGTATTCCTTTTACAGAATCCACATATTTTAAATAATTCAAATCTTTAAGCCACGAATTATATATACCCTCCAACTTACCGTTAACATTATTCAGCGCAATGCACGGTGTCCCGCTTATTGCACAGGAAATCATGCAATGAAGAGCATCAGTTATAACCAATTTATATTTTTTAAGCTCATTTATTTTGGTTTTGATAATTTCTTCCCGTTGATTTTGCATTATATCCGTATGCCAGTGCATACTGCTTTCTTTTACTTCTTCACCTAAAGAAAGGAAATGATTTTTAACCGCTGATTTATCCTCTTCCGATAAAATACTTTCTTTATCATTTCTAAGGCACAAAAGGACTCCTGCTCTTTCTGTTTGATCGTGTGAATAGTCTAATGTAAGAGCCATATCCGGCATTAGATAACTTTTTACTTTACCATCAAACATGGCATTAAAACGGTTATAGGATATGTTTTCACGCAGCAGTACAGTTAAGTCCTTATGATTAACAGCCAAATCATAAAATAACCGCTTTTGTCTTTCTCCTTCCTCGTTATCTTCAAAATACAAGGATTGAGGCAGAATTATTATTTTATTGTCAGGGAAATCTTCCAGTATATTATAGACATTTTGTCCGCTGTAAGGCCATAATGAACCAAGGAAACCTCCGCCGGTAACTACAATAATATCATTTACATTAGTACGATATACTACATCTTTCCTCTTTTCCTTATATAATTTGTTTGATACTTCCGTTACATCAAACTCCGGCAGCAAATCTTTGAAAAAATTCATAACCGCATATGTAATAATATGATCACCTATGTTTGTATGCAAAGGTGTATTTATCAGAACTAATCGTTTCCGGCCCTGTTCATAGTATTTTTTCAACCTGTTATAGCAAACCAAGTATGTGGTTGAATCCAACGGTTCTTTATCTCCGTTATAGATTCTATGAATTTTATATTTATTGCCGTATTTACTTACTATATTGTTATACATCTCCTCTTCATAAAAATATGACATGATAACAATAACAGAAATATCTGTTTTATGTACATCATTTACATTTATAATATCATAACCTTTAAATTTATCACTAAAGCTTTCCTTATATGTATCAATAAATACAAGATTGGACTTTATTTCGCCAAACATTTCTTTGTATTTATTTAATAAAAACTCCGCATGTTTTCCACTGCCATATATACCGACTGTTATACTTTCTTTATCAAACGGCAAATTTCTAAAAATGTCATTTACTAATATTTCTCTTTCTGAAAATATTTCATCTGCTATATTTATTATTTCATCCGAAATCCAGCCTAAAGGGTTTATAATTTCGATAATATATTCAAGGGTTCTTCTTGCACCACTTAATTTACTGCCCATCAATGCCATTAATCTATAAAATATATCAATAACATCTCTTTGATGCCTTAGAATCTCCTCTTTATGCGATATTGCATTTTCAATATCGCTTCTTGAAACATATGCAAGTATAGTTTTATACAGTGAAAACATTAAATAAAGTAAATAATCTATCCAAAGATAATTGCTTTGTTTATCACTGGCCATTAATGATGCATACATTTCTTTCGTTATTTCATACACACTGCAAATCTTTCTTACATTTAAAGAAGAAGTCATAATGGACCCTGCTCTGTATAATCTTACATGTAATGCCTGGGGTAAATACATAATCCGTTCAGCCATTAACATACAGGAAAAATGAAATGCTACATCCTCATAATAAGCATTTGGAAGAAATCTGATCTTATTCTTAAGTAAAAATTCACGTTTTGTAAATACAAGCCATGCCGGTACAAACACTACTCCCTTTTTATAATAATCTTCCACAAATTGGCTGCCAGTATATATATTATCCGGATTTATAATATGGCTTCTTATATAATTATTATATTTTATATTTTTAGAATTTTCTGAATCCAGAGATTTCTCTAGCTCCGTTCTGGAATCAAAAAGAACCATTTCAAGCTCATTATCAACAGCAAGTTTATAACACTGCTCAATAGCTTCGGAGTCAATCCAGTCATCTGCGTCTAAAAAGTATATGTATTTACCACGAGCTTCGACTAAGCCTCTGTTTCGTGCTTCACTTAAGCCCCTGTTTTCTGTGGTAATTACTCTGACACAATTATACTTAGACTCATATTCCCGGGCAATTTGCAGCGAATTATCCGTAGATCCATCATTTATTATGATTATCTCAAGATTCTTAAATGTCTGATTAAGACAGCTCTCTATGGCTTTTCTTAAATATTTTTCTGTATTATAAACCGGAATGATTATAGATACTTCACACATTTTGCCTCCATGATCAATACTTATTTGTAAAGCTCAACAAGCATTTCCTTCAGAAAACAACGAGCAGTCTGGGTTATATATTGCCCTGAATATTTATAACTTTATATTTTATGTATTTTCCAAATAATTTTATTTTCCTGTATTCCTCTCTTCTTTAAATAATCTATTATTTCACATGCTGCCCCTTTGTTTTCTATAGACACAACTATTTTGTCGAACTTTTCTTCGAAGATTACATTTGGATCAACAATATTCATATCCGGTGTACACAAATTTTCATAATTTCTGTCTACCCATATTATATCAACAGGATAATTACTCTCTTTAAGTTGCCTATAATAAGTTATTCCGACTTTCCCTGCACCGTACAAAACAATTCTCATATTCTTATCAATCTCTTCAAAGGGAAACAGATAACTTCCGTTATTTTGAAATGCTTTCATAGATAATTTCTGAACTCCTAACCATGTCATATAACAAAAATACATATTTAACTGGTCAGTAAGCATATGAAAATACTCTGACTTTTTAAAGTTCTCTATCATATTTAGATACAAAATTGATAACTTTTCAAAAAAATCTTTATTGGGCTTTTTATTGGTTATTGATTCCTGATGAATTCTGTAATGATATAAACATTTATCGGATATATAGATACTGTCTACATTCAGCAAACAGGTATATACAAAAATAACATCCTCACCGTCATATACTCTATCATCCAAAGTGTTTATTGCCTTTATGGCATTATCTAACTTGTATAGCTTTGACCACATATACTGTGTTATCCCAAATTTATAAAAACCGTCATAATATAACATCTTCGGGTAAATTTCACTTATTAATTTTTCTTTATGATAATATCCTTGTTTTATATTGTTTTTTACTATCTGGGAGTTCCTGCCTGTTTCCTTAACACACCCTGTTATAATTAAATCTGAGTTTGTCTGCTCCTGCATTAAGACCATTTCTTCGATCAAATTATTTTCAATCCAGTCATCTCCGTCAACAAATGTTACAAAATCCCCATTAGCAATTTGAAGCCCTGTTTTTCTGGCACTTGTTGGGCCTCCGTTTTCCTTATGGATTACCTTTATTCTTGAGTCTATTTTTTTATAGGACTCACATATTGCAGCCGTATTATCTGTAGAGCCGTCATTTACAATTATAATTTCTATATTTTTATAGGTTTGTCCAATTATGCTTCTTAAACATTTATCTAAATATTCTTCACAATTATAAACAGGTACTATAATACTTATTAATTTCATATAATTCCCCTTTATTTATGGTTTTCTCCAAATTATTTTTTCAGGGTCCAATTTATAGTTTTTAATCAAATTTTCTTTTATTTCAGATGCTATGGCTTCTTTTTCTACAGAAATTACAATATAATCGCAGTCATTCATATCAACTTCATCCGGTGACTTTATATTAATATTTTCGGCAAGCCTGATATTTTTATCAACCCATGCCACTATATTACAATACCGGGTTTTCTGAATCTGCCTATAATATATTTTTCCGACATTACCTGCTGCATATAGTATGATTCGGCTTCCTTGTTTTATATCGCCAAATGGAAACAAATACTCATTACCGGTATTTTTCTTTTGATTTATACAGCTATCCAGTAAATATGCCGTAGGTGTAAGACTCATAATCTTTGTATATTGATTATAGGCATATTTGTTGTAATAATAATCTGCAGTTGTACCTGTAATCCCCAGTTCATCAAAAATATACTCTTTTAATGCGTTGTACAACTTAGTAAAAGCTTTTTCATCCGTTAAACGTTCCAAATTATAAATACAGAATGACAGGCAAAACCTTTTAAAACTTTTTTCGTTTATATGGTATTTTGAAATACTTACCAACTTACTTTTAATATCTGATAATACCCTGTAAAACTGAAGAGGACTTTCATTAAGGCTCCCCTGCAAACTAAGGCTATTATTTGTTCTGTAATATATTAAGTTCTTGTTGATGATTCCTATTCTTTTTGCCAGAGCCAAGGATACTTCCACGAAATAAGCATCGTTTACCCGTTTGCATTCCTGGAATTTAAGTTGATTTTCTTCTATAAATGATCTCCTGTATAGTTTATTCCATGGTGACGGTGTAGTAAAATTAAACAAATATTCAAAATTTTCATTTGGTTCGAAAAAATCACTGTCCGGCAGCATATCTGTTCTTAGTAAAGCAGGATAATCATAAGCTTTATTTACGTCATTTTCAAAATATCTGCCTCCGAATACCACAATATCGGCATTAACTTTTTCTGCCTTTTTATATGCCTCTTCGAGCATATAAGGTACAAATATATCATCGGCATCCAAAAAGGATAAATATTTACCCTGTGCAATTTCTAGACCTTTATTTCTGGCCGTTCCGGCGTATAGATTTTTCTGCTTTAATATTTTTAGTCTTGAATCTTTTTTTTGATACCTTTCCAATATTAATAAAGAATTATCTGTAGATCCGTCATCTACACAAATAATTTCAATATCTTTCAAAGTCTGATTTAATACACTTTCAATACATTCGTTTAAATAAGTTTCGGCATTATAAACAGGCATTATTACTGAAACCTTGGGCTCTGTCACAAATATTCCTCCATTATAATTTTAATAATTCTCCCAATTTTACATCATAGGCAGGATCAGAAAAATACTCAACACCGTTACCGGGCGAGAATTTTACCTGATTAAACAAAATTTTGTCTTTTGTAACAAACCAATCTATTCTTATAAACTTATAATTACCGGCAAGTGTTCTTGTAAGATTTAAAATATCCGATAATCTATCAGGTTTTTCAGGTGTTTGTAAAGCATTAGGATATTTTATACTAAAATTAAGGTGATTCCAGTTTATATCAAAAATATCCCTATTATTTCTTCCATATTTTTCCTTATTAGTATCAACAATAATAAATACAGGTTCTCCGTAAAAACACAAGATCTTATAATTTGAATGTCTTATTTTACCTTCCACTAAAGCTTCAATAATTATTTTAGGTTTTATATTTTTATAACTCAAATCAAATCCGTTACAATATGCATAATTGGTATTTAACCATTCATCAAACTTTCTTTTTAAAATAGCCGTATTAAACTTTTCATCATCCTTGTTACTGACAAAGTGGTTAAATCCCGCACCGTGAGTGGCTTTTATCACAAACTGCCGAGGAAGTTCTTCAAAATTAATATCATCAAATTTATCATATACTCCCAATAAGGGCACCAGATATTCTTCTCCAAGCTTTGACTTAATCCATTCCCTTACGGCATACTTATCCAAAAGTTTTGCTTTTTTGTCCGAACAATCGTACAATTTTAACCATTGAATTTTTTCGTTAAAGGTGAGCGGATTATCAAGATTTAGTTTTTTCCCAGTGGTTCTTTCATACCATTTCTTTAATTCAAAAGCATACCGGTCTAAGATTAAATTATCCAAATTGGTATTTTCCCTTCCAAACTCGGGAATGGGAATGATATGTTCAAACTTAAGCTCTTTTAATGTGTTAATAATAGATGCATGATGTTTCTCCGTAGTTGCGACCACTACAGCCGCACTTTTCGTATATTGATCCAGTTCTTTTATTTCCCGTATTTTGTAACCATGATACTCATCTACATTGTCCTTTTTATTTGATACTGCAAAGCAAATAACATTGACAGGCTTGTCTTTGTACGTTAAGTCATAAAGCACCTTTCTTCCGACCACGCCTGCTCCGTAGATAATCACCTGATTATATTCAGATATTTGATCATATATTTTTTTGCGTAACTTAAGCTCTTTTTCGTAAAATTCTAAAGGGTCCTGCATTATATATGTGAGCATTTCCCAGTCCATTGTCCCTATTAAGGACCTGTCAAGCTCACCCCGGTCTCTCATTTGAATAAAATCATCTCTAAAACGCTGTAAAAATTCCGGTTTATACTCGTCTGCAATACGTTCAAGATTAAACTTATAATTCTGATAACATATTGTCGAATAGGTGAATTTGAATTTTTGGTAAGTTTCCTGATCTTTTTTTATTATATTGTAAATAAAATCATATTCATCACATATGCAGTATATTTTAGCCTTGCTATATACGGATGAATTGGGGTTATCCCGCCGATTCATATAATAGGGTTTATCTATGAAAAATGCCCTTTTGGCATACATAAATGTCTGAAACCAGAATCCGTTATCCTGATATGATGCTCCCGGAGTTTCGTTATGCCTTATATTATGCTTTTGCAGAAATTCTCGCTTATATATACCGCTCCAGGTATTCATCGGAAAACGAAATACTTCCTGCTCTTCGCTTATATCGATAATACGGTTGTAATATGTTGGATCATCCGTTAGCCTGAAATATGCCTTACTTATATTTTCTCCTTCTCCTGTAAACCTGTAAAAATCCGCCTTTATAAAATCCACATCATTTTCTTTTGCAGCTTTATATAATTCCTCATACATATATTCAGGCACGTAATCATCGGTCTCAACAATTCCTATATACTCTCCCGATGCATTATCCATACCCAAATTCATTTGGTAACCGTAGCTTTTTTTATCGGATATAAGTAGTTTTACTCTCTTATCCTTTGTGGCATATTCCTTCAATATTTCCAAAGTCCCATCAGTAGACCCTGCATCAACACATATGATTTCTATATCTTTAAGAGTCTGATTTATTACACTCTCGACAGCTTCCTTTATATATTGAACTACATTTAATGAAGGCAATATAACCGAGACCTTTATGTTATCCATATTTAAGACTTCCTTCCCTTTGTATGCTTAAAGTCATATAATTTCCAATCCAACCACATTAAAAACAATAAATTATATCTGTAGTAGAACAAATTTCTTTTTTTTAGTTTAGTCAGATAATCCTTGCTGCACCTTTTAATGGCCGTATAATAGGGCTCCTTATTTAAAAATAAACGAAGTTCTCTCAATCGTTTTATCAAAGACAGGGAATTTTCCGGATTGAAGTAATCGTTTTTTACTATTATCGATATGTCCGAAACGCATTTGGCATAATAAGCTTCATAAAAATCAGAAGATTTATTGTTCTCTTTTATGAAATTATAAAATGCCTGCTGAACCAGGGAATATATCTGTTTTGTATTTTTACGGGTTTTCATATGGGAAGATGTCTGATATAACCTGTAATGATACAAAAACAGGTTGGAATATGATATTTTATTGCATTTTTCAAAAAGATTTAAGTAAAATATCCCATCCTGCTGCAAAAGCAGGTTATCCTGAAATTCAACCTTACTGTTAATCAAAAAGTCCCTTAATATAAGTTTTCCGAAAGTGTGGCCGGTTAAAATTGCCTTGGGCCTGTATATTGCCTTCGGATAATTTAAAACCATCGTTCTAATCTGTAATTCTTCTTTGGTCCGTAAATCAAATCTCCTAATATCCTCCGCAAAAAAAGGGTTTTCAAAAACTTCTTTTTCTTTATGCACAACAGGTGGTATTATAAGAATTTCCGTATCCCATTTTTCCGCCAAATTTACCATTTGCTCACACATGGAAGCTTCTACCCAGTCATCCGAATCAACAAATGTAATCCATTTTCCTTTTGCAACCTTAATTCCTTTATTTCTGGCAACCGAGACACCTGAGTTTGGCTGGCTTATCAATACTATTCTGTTATCTTTGTTTGCATATTCCATACATATCTTCAGGCTGTTGTCGGTGCTTCCGTCATCTATGATTATTATTTCAATATCGCTAAGGGTTTGGCCTATCAGGCTTTGAAGGCACTTATGCAAATACTCTTCCTTAACGTTATAAACCGGTACTATAATGCTAACAGATATGTTGTTTTTTTTCGTTAAATCATCCATATTTTTTCACCGTGTACAATCTTTAAATTGCATTTGTTATATAAAAAATACAATGCCGTCAAAACTTCAGCCAAATAGCCTATATATCTGTCGCTACGCTTTAGGCCATCCGGCTCACATAATTCTTCTGCCCTTTCAAGAATAGGAAAAATCCATTTACAATAATCGTTAAATGTATCCTTATCTGCAAGAAACATATTGTAATTATAAAGATACGGTTCTTTTAATATATTTTGGGCAGCCTCATAATACTCCGGAGAAACCTCTTTTAGGGCCTGCATCATTTTTTCCTGATCTTCTGCTGATATATATCGGCCGTATTGTCCGGAAGCATCCGGATAACATACAAAGGGAAGGGGTAATACTGCATTAACTTTGTTTTGTTTGATTTTTTTTAGATCGTCCTCATCTAAAAACAGCATCCTGCGATAATGGCAAATGCCCAGATACTCTTCCCTTAAGTTTTTCCAGGCCCAATATGTGGCTGTCATCTCCGAGTATTTATAGTTCTTATATGAGATATTTTCTCCGGTATTGTCCAAAAGGTCTGCTATACGTAAATCTGTTAATGAAGCTCCTACCTGTATAGGTACAATCCACGGGGGTATATTATATTTCTTTTTTAATGTGCGGTCTTTATGATGTTTTGCCATATACATTTTCACATCCGGCAAGTCATCCGCCTTATTATATAAAGGCAGATCCTCCAGCAATTTGAATCTGCCAAGTATTCTGAAATATCTGCTCATAATAAGATATTCCGTATGAGTATCAACAAAAATAATATTTCTAAGATTATAATGTATAAGTTTATCTTTTATTTCCTCATGATAAATTTCCGGGGTTGATACAATAATCAAAGCATCCGTGGAAATATCTTCACTTAGTACTGTAACAGTTATATCATCTATCACCGGCGGATTATTATCCATAGTGCTTACCAAAAAAGCTTCGGGGCATTTTTTTAAAACTTCCCGGATAGCCGTATATACCCCATATGCTACAACCTGAGCCCCATAAATATAAAATTTATCGGCTTCTTCAATGCGCTGCCATATTTTATCTCTTTCGTTTTCATAATTCATCGAAGCTTCACCGTCACATTCTGTATCATACATGGTTTCCCTGTCTCTTTATATAAAACAAGCACACTGCCTTTGTCACCGTAATAGGCATCCGACAGGGCAATGGCCCGGTGTAAGTCAGCCGTATCGTCAAATATTCCGTAGCCTTTTTTCTTATACTCATAAACCATATTTCTGTATCTTTCATGCAAATCAGGCAGCATCGAAGAAATAGTGGAATCCATAAGCGGGTGAGGCCTCCATAGAAGAGTAAAATCATCTTTATTCTCGCAGAAAAAGTTTAAAACTTCCTCGACCTTGTCCAAATAAACTGCTTTATGATAAAGCAACGGCTGAATTGTTGTATTATATAAAATTACTGTCTTTCTGCTTCCGTCAGGTTTAAAAAACAATTCCTGCCATTCCCTGGGTACGGTTATATTTTCTCTTGTAGTGCCAAGTACTTTATCTGTTTTGGGAGAGCCAAGAGCCAAAAACTTTTCATCAAGATTTCCAAATTTACCGACGCAATTGGTTTCTTCTTCAAATTTTTTAAATTCATTTATATAAGTCATCTTTTCTTTTTCATTGGCGACAATCACCTTATCGGCATGAATTGTGGCAGGAAGAACACAAAAATGTTTGGGTACTTCTCCTGCCGTAATAAAATACGGTATATATACCAGTAATCCGACATACTTTTTAAGCTCTTTGGCATAAAAGTCCGGATGGATGCTTGTCACTTTATTGGCATTGTCATAGGGGTTATGAATGTAGGCGACATCAGGGCATCTTTGAGTAATATCATATTCTTCCCATGATGTTACCGGCACATAATCAGGTAACTTGTTCCCTTCATAATACATCTTTCCCAGTGATCCGTCCGCATTTTTATCAAAATAGGGAACCGGTACAACATACACATCACAATCAGGATCTTTGGATGCCGCCATCCAGACGCTTTCCATGCTGTCCCACATGGAAGCCTTGTAAGGAAAAAATACAACTTCCTTTTTAGATACCGGAAGATCATAAGTTAAACTGTTTATGATTCTTTGAAGTAGATTTTGAAGTACCTTAGTTATTTTTTTTGCCTTTTTCGTATCATTAAGTACCAGGCTTAACTGATAAATTAGCTCGCAGTATTCTTCCAGCAAAGATACCGTTATTGTGCCTTCTCCTTCAAAATATTCAATCCTCTCGCCAACCTCAATGGCGCTTTGCTGGCAGTCCACAAGAAGATTCTGTAAATAATTTACATCAATAACACCGATATTATCCTGTATTGTGTCATTTGCCTCAATTAACATTTTTATTGTTTTAATTAATTCTTTTTTTATATGAAGTCGCATCCTTATCCCTCTAAAATCCTAAATACCAAATATCTGCTGATTTTCAGCTGCTTTGCATAATGCCCTGAACAAATAATAATCCGCAGGCTCGGTTATTTTTATATTATTTTTTGTGCTTTTTACCATGTGTAAAGTTTTTCCGTATACATTCATAAGATGGGCGGAATCTATGGATTTAAATCCGTCTTTTTGAGCCTGTTCATAAACATTAAATATTTCTTCAAAATAAAATGATTGCGGAGCCTTGGCTACGAACATTTGATTTAGGGTCGGAACACTTGATACAAACTTACCGTCCATGCTTCTTAACACACTCTCCCTAGTCGGCTCCACTGTTATAGCATTCCCATATTTTTTTACTGTTTTAATATTTTCGGAAATAAGCTCCTCCGTTATTAAAGGTCTTACCCCGTCATGAATAAGTACTATGTCATCAGGCTTGGCCCTTTTCTTTAATGCTACTAGGCCGTTATAAATGGAATCATGACCTGTGGCTCCTCCGGAAACAATGTCAACTACTTTAGTAATCCCAAATCTATGTATATAGTTTTTCAGCCTGTCTATCCAATCTTCAAGGCACACCACAATAATTTCATCGACTTCCTCATGGTACTCAAAATGCTCAAGTGTATATATAAGAATAGGCTTTCCGTGTATTTCTATAAATTGCTTCGGCTTAGCCCTGCTGTTCATTCTCTGGCCGGTTCCTCCGGCAAATATAAGCGCTGTAATCAATATATCTACCCTCTTTTATCTATAATCGTACGGTTATTTAAATCTTTGGCGAGTTAAATACCAAATATCTGCTGGTTTTCTATGGCTTCGTACAAGGCCCTGAACATATAGTAATCTTCCGGAACCGATATTTTTATATTATTTTTGCTGCTTGTTACCATAAACATGGGAATATCAAAAAGACTGCATAAATGAGCAGGGTCAATGGTTTTTCTGTGGTCCTTATTTGCCCTCTTATATGCCTCATAAATCAGCTTAAAATAAAATGACTGAGGCGCTTTGGCAATATACATCTGGCTTCTGATTGGCACATCATTGATTTTTACTTGATCGTAACTTTGCACGACACTTTCTCTGGCCGGTTCCACCGTAATAGCCGCTCCATGTTGTTTTACCGCTTCAATATTGTCAGTAATTAGCTTTTCGGTTATAAGCGGTCTTACACCGTCATGAATAAGAACAATATCGTTATCCTGCGCCTTGTCTTTCATAGCTATAAGGCCGTTAAAAATCGAATCATGGCCTGTTTTTCCGCCAGGTACAATCATGGAAACCTTGGTTATTCCGTGTCTTTCTATCAACCGCTTTAGTTCATTGATATGACTTTCTAAACATACCACAACTATTTCGTCAACGTTTTTGTGATTTTCAAAATGTTCCAATGTATATATAATAATCGGCTTACCGTACAATTCCAGAAATTGCTTTGGTTTTAACCCGGCCCCGAATCCGTATCCTGTTCCGCCGGCAAAGATTAATGCAAATACCATGATTATCACCTGTCTTCTTTTAATTAATGCAGCCATTAATTCATGCTGCGTAACCGATTTAATGCAGGATCATAATTCCCACACTTTTTATAATATGTTTTAGCTTTATCAATAACGCCCAAACACTCATAAATTACACCGATATTATAATATGCCCGGTAACTGTTTACTCCTTCCGTCTTATATATATTCATCTTAGTTGCCTTTAAAAATTCCCCTATGGCTTCGGTAAACATGGCATTATTCATATATATAAGTCCCATTAAAAAGACAAAATCGGCATTTACAGCAAATTCATCGTATACACCTAAAAGCTGCAAAGCAGTATCATATTGCCGGGTATTCAAAAGGGTATATCCGTAGCTTTCAACCATATCCTGAACATATTCCAATTTAGGGTCCAGATCAAAATATAAGGCTTTGTCAAAAGCCTTGCAGGCATTAAGATAGTCTTCCTGCATATAATATGATTTTCCTAACTGATATAAAACATATGGGTCATCGCCCTTTTCTTCCAGTTCTCTAAGTAAAAGTTTTATATTCCGGTCCGTTTTTTTACGTCTTTTTTCCAGATCCCCGTCATATCCGCTGTGATTAACATATAAGGGAAGATCATATATGATACCGGCTTTTATACCGCTTTCTATAGGTACAATCTGTTCATGAATACGGCCCTGATAGTGATATATTTTTTTGGAAAAGAGCCTGCTTACACGACTGCTTGATGTAAATTTATCGTTTCCTCTCTTATATTCATCTATGATCATTACCCTTCCTATGCCGTCAGGATACTTTGTAACTAAAGCCTCAAGGTCTTTTTTGTCATATGAACAAAGTATCTCATCGCTGTCAATCATAAGTACGAAATCATTGGATGCTTTACTTATCGCAAAATTTCTTGCAGCGGCAAAATCATCCTGCCAAATATAGTCATAAACCTTATCCGTATATTTAGTTGCCGTATCCTTGGTTTTATCGGTCGATCCGGTATCCACAACAATTATCTCATATCCAAGAGGTAGTAAGCTCTTTAAACATCTCTCTATTAATTTTTCTTCGTTTTTTACTATAATGCAGATGGATATCATGAATTTTCCGCCTTATTCTCTCTTTTTTGTTTTGTCAAAATTCATCGAATTTTTACTATAAGTATAGCATAAATTAAAGGTCCGGTATATGGTACAAATGTATTTCTGAATAACCGTCCTTTGTATTATATATCGACAAATTTTTGAAAGTTCTTATACTTAGGCTATAAAAGAGATATGATAAAATCAACCTCTATAGTGCAATTTTTCCTGTATACTCTTGCATAAAGTTTTATCCGCCAACTGCTTAATTATTTGTTACATTACTTTCTATTACGAAAATTTAATACAAAAAGGGTTGACTTATAAGTCAACCCTTTTTTGCAAAATAAAATTTTATTACTGTAATAATGCAAGAACACCCTGAGTTTGCTGATTAGCCTGTGCAAGCATAGATTGTGCAGCTTGCTGCAGAATGGTGTCTTTTGCGTAATTAACCATTTCTGAAGCCATATCAACGTCACGAATACGGGACTCTGCAGCCTGCAGATTCTCTGCAGTATTGTCAAGGTTAGCAATTGTATGCTCTAATCTATTCTGATATGCACCCAGTTTAGATCTCTCTGTAGATACATCCTGGATAGCTTTCTCAATTACAGTAATTGCTCCGTCAGCTTTGGTTTGTTCGGAAATATCCAGATCGTCCACATTAAGGGCCTCTGCCTGCATATCTGCAAGATTTACCTCAATATTTTGAGTTGCGTTAGCACCTACATGGAACTTTAATTCACCTGTATTCTCCGCAAAATCGCCTTTAAGCAATTTCATTCCGTTGAATTCTGTGTTTTGAGCAATACGATCAATTTCATCTATAAGCTGTGATACTTCTGCCTGAAGTGCATTACGATCTACGCTTACGTTTGTATCGTTGGCAGCCTGAACCGCAAGCTCTCTCATTCTTTGAAGTATAGCCTGGGTTTCATTTAATGCGCCTTCAGCGGTCTGTATTAATGAGATACCATCCTGTGCATTAGTAGAAGCCTTCTGAAGCCCCCTGATCTGAGCACGCATTTTCTCAGAAATGCTAAGTCCTGCTGCATCGTCGCCGGCACGGTTTATTCTGTAACCGGATGACAGTTTCTCAGTGGATTTTGAAAGTCTGCCAGTTGTAATGCCCAACTGTCTGTTAGTGTTGGCTGATGCCATGTTGTGTTGAATTCTCATAATATTTTTCCTCCATGAAATTATTTGCGACTTCCGTGCCGCCGATTTTTATTCCCTTTTTGGCTGTACACACCAAACAGGACATATAACGCAAGATCTCTTGCTTGTTGTAAGTTTAGCTTACACATAATATATATCGACATTATATTTAAAATAATAACACTTAAACTTAAGGTATATTTTTACATTTTAATAGTTGATAGTAATACACAATTATCCAAGATAACCTTTATGAAAACCGTGCCTGCAAAGTGACCAAATTTTACCGCCAGATTGCATCAAAGCTGCGCAAATAAAAAGGGCTGACATAATTGTCAACCCTTTTTAGAATTATAAACTTACTATTGTAATAAAGCAAGAACTCCCTGTGTCTGTTGATTAGCCTGAGCAAGCATAGCCTGAGCAGCCTGTTGCAGGATAACGTCTCTTGAGTAGTTAACCATCTCTGCGGCCATATCAACGTCACGGATACGGGACTCAGCAGCCTGCAGATTCTCTGCAGTATTGTCAAGGTTAGCGATTGTATGCTCTAATCTGTTCTGATATGCACCCAGATTGGATCTCTCTTTAGATACCTTCTGTATAGCGTTTTCAATAGTAGTAATAGCGGCATCTGCCAAATTCTGTTCAGAAATGTCTACACCGTCAACACCTAAAGCAGTAGCTTGCATATCACCAAGAGTTACATCGATACTTTGACCTTGATTAGCACCTACATGGAATTTTAATGCAGTAGATTCAAAGTCACCTTTCAGAAGTTTCATACCGTTGAATTCTGTATTTCTTGCAATGCGGTCAATTTCCTCTATAAGCTGTGATACTTCTGCCTGAAGAGCCTGACGGTCAACGCTTACGTTGGTATCGTTGGCAGCCTGAACTGCAAGCTCTCTCATTCTTTGAAGAATAGCCTGAGTCTCATTCAATGCACCTTCAGCGGTCTGAATTAATGAAATACCGTCCTGTGCATTGGTAGAAGCCTTCTGAAGACCTCTGATCTGAGCACGCATCTTTTCGGAAATGCTGAGTCCTGCTGCATCGTCACCGGCACGGTTGATTCTGTAACCGGATGACAGTTTCTCAGTGGACTTTGAAAGTCTGCCGGTTGTAATACCCAGCTGTCTGTTAGTGTTGGCTGCTGCCATATTGTGTTGAATTCTCATATGTACATTCCTCCTTGAATTTATATTTTACGGCTTCCATGCCGCATTTAACTTTATCTTCCTTACCGGCATACACTCCGGAAGGTTTAATCATAGCAAGAATCCTGCTATACTAAGTTAATATTTGTCATACTATATATCGGCAAAATTTTAAAAAACTTTATACCTTTTTTTAATTTATTAATTTTTTTTGTCATAGAAGTACGATTGCGAATCCGCTCTTTTTGACATGTTTTTATAATAATTTGCCACCGTCTCATTACTTATTCTGGCTTTCCCGATTTCCTTGCGTTTTCTTGACAAGACAGCTTCGAGACCGGTTTTATTGGTTTTTTCTAATACCTGTAATCTGACACTTAAATCAGTAACTTTTGTCACTAATTCTTTAAGGGATGTAATTTCGGATTGATATGAATTGCCGTTTTCTTTTAATTCTTCTCTTACACGGTCATATACCATCTCAAATCCTTTATCAAGCTCCGAAAGGCTGTTAATCAGCTCTTCTTTTAAAGCTATGGTATTCATAAATTCGTCATCGTTAAATTGTTCGGCGTTTATTATATTTTGCTGCCTGATTGTTATCTGCATCAGTTCATTTAAAACCGTATATTTTTTATTTAATGAATCAATCAGTATTTGTATATATGTTTTTTTATAACCGTTATTTAATTCCATCCCTTACTCCTTTATGTTGCTCTGTCTGTATACCTGACTAATCTAAGCACCTGTTTTGGCTGCCTTCATAACTTCTTTCCAGGTATCACGCATATCCCTGATATATTTCAAGGCTTCTTCCAATATTTCCTTATCTTTCTTTATATTAGCTTCAACCAGTCTGCGGAATATGTAATCGTAAACCATTTCAAACTGATTTGCAACCGGATATGTAAAGTCCAGTGTAGCTCTGAGTTCTGTTATTATATTTTCTGCTTTTATAATGTTTTGATTGGCTTTTTCAACATCATTTTTTTCAATAGCTATCAAAGCCATATTGCAGAATTTGATTGCACCTTCATACAGCATTAATGTTAATTCTGCTGGGGATGCCGTCAGTATTTTATTGTCTTTGTATACCGATGCAGCATTAACAGCCATTATAATAACCTCCTATAATTTCACTAATTGTTGTTCATTCCAAGCATTGACATTAAAAATGAACTTTGTGAATTCATTTTTGCCAAGGCCGATTCCATAGCCGAAAATTGTCTATAATATTTTTCTTCCAATTCGGAAAGACGGTCTTCCATTCTCTTTAATTCCGATTTATAGTCCGTAATTTGCTTTGCCAGTTCCTTGTCATTATAAACCGTCAAAGCACTGCTTAAAGAAGTACTCTTCATCTTTTCCGTCAATGTATTATATAAATCGGATGCTAATTTACTAAGCACCTGCATTACTTCGTCAGGATTATTGTTGAGCGCATCCATAAGCTTGTTTTCGGATAACGCAACAGAGGCAAAATCACTGTCTCCGCTGATATGAAGAAGACCTTTTTCACTATAATCTCCGGTTACAATTCCAAAGCTGGAAAGGGAATATTTTTTCTCGTTTATGCTAACAGGATCACTTAAGATATCACGGAATGTAGTGATAAGACTTCCCAGTGTATTGTCTCTTCTTAATAAGGCATCCTTGATTTTTGACTCCCACTTTGCAATCTGCTCATCTGTCATTTTCTCTTTTTCTTCATCCGTAAGCGGATCAAAACCACGGGCCGAATCGGCATAATATGCTTTATTGAATTCAGTAATCAGTTCGTTATATGCTTTTACAAAATCCTTAACCATATTATAGACAGCTTCGGTATTGTTTGAAACCGTTATGCTTATTTGCTCGTCAACTGCTGTTGTTTCTTTTAAAATTAAAGTCAGGCCGTTTACAGTGAAATTATTGGAGGAACTCGTAAGCGTTACACCATTGTATACTATTTCAGCGTCCTGGGCATCTACTACACTGGCTTTTGATCCAAGTCCAAGCTTCTCAAGAATTTCAGGATTAGAGGATGTGATAGTAAATTCATTTTCTTTTCCGCTTTCTTTAGAACTGATGAAAAAGCGATTATGTACCGTGTCAAAGTTAGCATTTAATCCTGCTTTTTTTAAGGCGTTTACAAAATCTCCTACGGTTTTGTTCTCATCAATTGTAAATTCTGTTGACTGTTCACCTATTTTAATAGTTATCGTAGGATTTGAAGACGCATCAATATCAAGATCAGTCAGCTTGGTGCTTAAACTAATATTTGCTTTATTAATCTTATCTCCGGTCATAAATTGTGCACTGGCAAGCTGTTTGACTTTAATAATATGGGTTCCGTCAGCCGCATTTGTCCCTGCGGTTACTTCTACTTTGTTCTGATTGGAAGAAACAGCTTTTTTGGTTAAAAACGAACTCTGAAAACGAAGCTTTGAAAGTTGGTTAGTATAAAAAGAGTAAATCTTTGAGTTAAGCTCTTTCCATTTTTCCTGCTTCCACTCAGTTGTTGTAATTTTGTTTTCTATTTTGGTAGCCTTTAGCCTGTGTGCTTTCATTAATTGTTCTATAATAAAATCAGTATCCATTCCGGATGCCAAACCCGTCAAACGCAGTTCACCCATGGTCGCCCCTCCTATCTTCTTTCGTCAATTAAAAGACCTGCCAGTTCCCACATTTTTTGTATCGCATTAAGTGTTTTTTCCGGGGGTATTTCCCGTATAACTTCCTTGGTATCTTTGTCCGTAACCCTGATTATAATCCTGTTGGTTTCCTCACGATAATCGAATTCGCATTTAATATTATGGCGCTTTAAAATGTTGTTTGCTTTTGCAATCTCTTCTTTTACATATTGTTCATTAATTTCTTTTTGATCTCCGTTCAATTCGTTTACAGTCTGAACTTTGCTTTCATCATTCATTCCGTAATCTGTCTTTTTGCCTGAAAAATCCCTTGTTTTTGTGGTTTGTACGACATCCTTCTGATATGTGGTAACGTTTATTCTCTCTAAGGCCATATTTGCACCTCCTTGTGTTCTCATTTTTATATGTTTACGATACCCTTCTTACGTCCTCCATGACTGCAATATTCGGGCACTTTCTTATACTAATATATCGGCATAATAATTAAAAATCTTTATATACCCCAAAATCTGCCCCAATTATTTAAACAGCTCTTTCAGGACATCACCGTTTATTTCTGCAGATGCCGCTTCCTTATTTGACTCTAAGATCTGCAGGTAAATTTCTTTTCGGTATACGGGAATTGATTTTGGAGCATTAATGCCTATTTTAACCTGATCTCCTCTTATTTCCAGTATTGTTATTTCAATATTATTTCCTATCATAATAGATTCGTTTATTTTTCTCGTCAGGGCCAGCATTATTTGCCCTCCTTACCGGCTTTTGCAGCCTTTAATTGCTGATAAAAATAGTATTTAATTTCGTAATCGGTATTTTCCACTATTACCTGGCATCCTTTTCTTAAATCGGCATTGATTACAAAAGGTGCTTTTAGATTGGCAGATATCCTTGTTATATCATTGGGTACTGTGACAGAGACCAAAACTATAATATTATCGGGAGTAAGTTCCCCCAAGGATTGCAATAGCTCATCCTCAACAGTAGGGTTATAATCAGGTTTTATAATAAAAGGGCTTATAACTGGAATTGCAAGAGCCGGTTCCTCAAGACTCTGAAGCCATGATATCTCCGGTCTGTCCCCGTCTTCATTGTCATATAAAATAGCATAGTTTTTACAGTCTTCAAAACCCAAGATACCCTGTTCAAAATGTATAATCTTCTCCTCGTCCAGATCTACTTCCCCGAAATGTCTTGTTTTTATTAACATCAGTTTCTCCTTTCTATAAAACTCTTAATTTTTTATGTAACCAGAGTTTTATCTAAGAAAATCCAATAATGAATTCTGGACAACCCGAGAAGATGCAGACAAGGATGCATTATAAATCATATAAGCCGAATTAAAGTTAATGATTGTATCGACTATATCAGCGTCCTCGTTCTTGGAAAGCAGCTCGGTAAAATCAACTTTCTGACTGGATAATCTGTTTTCCGTAAGCCTTAATCTGAATTGTCTGCTGCCCAGATCTGCAACTGCGACGTTTACTCTGTCCTGTTCTTCATTGCTGCTTGTAATACCCCTTGCAAATGCTTTTTGCATAATTTCTTTTCTCAGTGTTAATTCCGTATTTAACTGCTCAAGCATCTTGTTGTAGCGTTCTACATCATCGGGCGTAAGATTAGTGTCCTTAAGCCTCTTTTCTACTTCCTGAATTTTGTATTCAGTATGAATTACATCGTTAACGCATTTTATTATATCGTCAATATCTCTTCCGATTTTATGAGATATAGCATCGGAGGCTTCCGTATTTATGGTTAATAATTGATTAAAGTTTACTTCATACTGAATTTCCTGCTTTGATTTAGTAAATGTAATTGGATCTTGTTCAGGCTTGCTTAAATCGGTCATAACACAGTTGAAATAATGCTCAGGTTTTAATTCCCCTTTTTCAAAACTTGTTTTTACATATGTAAGTTCTATATTGTCCGCAATTCTTAAGTCGTTATATACATCTTCATGTAATATAAGCTCTCCGGTTTCATATATAAAATTAACAAAACCAGGTTCAGGCTTATAAGCATTGGGGTCGTTTACTGATACTGTCTTTATGTTCGTTATCGGTGTCTGTTCTACCGATTCCGTATCACTGACAGGCAATGAAAAACGGATACTGTCTATTACTATATCTTCCAGCCTGTCGTATGACAGTTTTATGCGGTATGTGTTTTCCAACTGCGGAGGTGTATCAAAATTCACGGTAGTATCATCAAAATCCTTCAGTTCATAAGCCCCCGAAACCCTGAATACGGTTTCAATATCTTTGCCTGTGAATTTTTCCGTAATGTCATACCGCAGATTATCTGTTCTTTCCATGAATGTTAATGAACTGTCGGTTTTATATCCGGTAAATACATACCTGCCGGCATAGTTGGTATTGCCTTCCTGATATATCTGCTCTTTTATCTGACGCAGATTCTCTACAATCGCAGCCCTATCTTCTGCGGTCAATGTATCCGAACTGCCTTGAACACAATATGTATTCATCTTCCTTAACAGTTCATTAATAGTCGTTAAGGCGCTTTCCGTCACATCCATCCATGAAAAAGCATCCGGTATATTTTTTTCGTAATACTGATTTATTTCGGTAATGCTTGTCCTAAGCTTAAGGGCACGGACAGTAATAATCGGATCATCTGACGGCCTTTGAATCTTTTTGCCTGTTGAATACTGCTCTTCCAGTTTTGACAAATTAATTTTATTTTTATTTATATTACTGAGCATATTGTTTGTCATCATGCGGGTTGTAATTCTCATGGAACACCTCCTATGCTATATAAAAGCCTATACACCCATATAGTTTATCAATTTGTCATAAATTTCATTCATAACGGATACTACTTTTGCCGAAAGGTTATAAGCATTTTGGAAGCGGACAAGATTCATCGCCTCCTCGTCTATATCAACTCCCGATATGGACAATTTATGGTTTGATATGGCTTTCAGTATATTTTCCTGACTTTGGGTAAAATTATTCGCTTTTCTTGTATCTATTCCTATATCCGCCACCAAAGTCTGCATAAAACCTGCAGGGGTACCCGTTCCGAACATGGACTTATCGTCTTTTAATCTGATCAGTTTTTCTACGATATCATTGTTATCTATTCCGTTCAGTACGTCGGTTGAGGCGGCAAAGTTTCTCGGATTGTTTATCAGCATACTATTGATTGTGAAATTCTCTGCTGTCATAAAATAGTAAGAACCGTATAAGGGCTGGTTACTCGGCACATCTTCATAAAAGCTGCCGGTCTGTGAATTAAATGTACTGTAGTCGTAATAATAATAATCGTCTGAATCCGCGTAAGGGCCAAATACATACTCTCTGCCGCTTACTTTATTGGTTGCGGTAAAGAAATCCATTCCGGCATCATTGTCAAGGTCTCTTCCTGCCCTGTGAATATCATTGAAAGCCTTGGAAAAAGTCCGTATAAATTCATTCATTTGATCAAGATAATACGGAATTCCTTTATAATTTATGCTTTCACCGATTGACGCGGTCGCATCCACAAACTGTGATTTCAAAGGCTCTTTCAGCTCGAACGTGTATATAAATTCCCCGGTTGTCTCGTCAATCTTTACTTCAAAACCAGCGTAGGCATACTCTTGATTACCTAATTTTATTATACCGGTTTCGGGGATATTTAGTTTCTCTACCGCATTAATGGTAGTTCCTGTAACTACAATAAATGTTTCTCCTGCTGCTGCGGTAACTTTACCCTGCAGATTATGCAGGTTGTTGCCGTCTCTTAGTTCATACAGGCCTTTTAAAGCTCCGCCGATATTTGGGCTTCCCAAATTAAATTCCTGACCGTTTTCCCAATAAACATCATAGAGTCCGTCAATATCATTCTGATTTTGCTTATATTCTCTCGGAACAACCTTAAGCTTGTTATATTCTGCAGTATCAACCAGCGTTTGTCCGTCGATTTTTATAACATAGCTGGTTACTCCGATCCCGTCTCCTACCACTTTTTCTGTTACAGTAATATTGGCTATTTGCGACAGTTCGTCAACCAGGAGATTTCTTTGGTCTCTAAGGTCATTGGCCTTTCCTCCGCTGACTTCCAGGGTATTAATCTGCTTTGTCAGAGAGGCTATTTGTTGAGCTATGGAATTTATTTTTTCGACCATATTTCGTATTTCAAAATTACATTCTTCCTGTATCTTTTTAAGATTAGTAGACAATGAATTGAAATATTCGGTCAGACTCTTACCGTAATTTATTACCTGAGTCCGTGCAGTCAGACTGGACGGGTTATTGGAAAGCTCCTGCAGGCTTTTGTAAAGCGAATCAAAAGAAGTTGTAAACCCTTCCAGAGTAACTTCATTAAAATAATTCTCTATCTCTGTCATGTAATGGGACTTGGCAGCGTACTCACCAAAAATCGTATTATTTTTTCTGAACTTTAAATCATAATACTCATCTCTTAACTGATTTACACCGGTAACGGTAACACCGGTTCCTGCCATCCCGTATGTACTGTTCATTCTAAGAGGTTTTCCTGCCTGTATGCCCATAACCTGCCTAGAATAGCCTTCTGTCTCCGCGTTGGCTATATTATGGGCAGTTACATTCAGTGCAGCTTTATATGCATATAATCCGGTTTTTCCTATATTTAATCCGAAAAATGTTGATGCCATAATACTCTCCTTACATATTCATTATTATGTGTTCGAGCATTTCGCTTACTACTGTTATATACCTTGCAGCGGCATTATAGGCATGTTGGAACTTGATCAGATTGGTCAACTCCTCGTCGGACGAAACACCCATTATTTCCGCTCTCTTATTGTCAATGCTGTCAACCATGGATGACTGATTTGAACTTATCGTATAAACCTGTTCTCCCCAATTGGCAATCTCAGATATGAAAGAAACATAATAGTCGTTAAAATTATTCTTTGTTAATGAATTAGGTGATAAGGTAGCAAAAGGTTTCTGCCAGCCTTCCAAAAGTTTTTGGGCAGTTTCTATATCAAACGCTCCTGATCCGTCATTCTTTGATAAAGGAAGAAGGGACTTGTTAAGCAAAATATTAGGATTAACTTCTATCTCGCTTATAGTATATAAGGAGTAATTATCATTGGGGTCTTCTTCAATATAAACTTTAGCCAGTATGGTCTGAATTCCCCCGTCTTCGTCCATTATCTGAATTTCTCTTTCCTCATAACGGGGCATAGACTTTCTTGTAAAAAGCGCTTCACCCATTATCTTTTGAGAATCCATACTTACGGGAGCGTTTTCTTCGTCCAGTATTTTTATTTTGCTTCCGTCGGCTAAGGTTACTTCCTTATTAGGACACAAAATGTCATTTACCATGGTTACTATGCCATGTATCAATTGATCAAACTGGGCCTGAACAGTCATTATGACAGACGGGCTAATCTTGTTGTTATATTCCCTTACTGCTTCCTCGTACTCGTGATCTGTTTCATATCGTTCACGAACCGGAATATCAGTATAATTAGCCTGTCTGTTACCCCTTGCTAAAAGCAATCCTTTCAGGTAACCGATATCTGTATCGTATACCGATGAAGGGGGCCTGTCAAAGTTAAAGACATCAACCTTGCCGTGTGCCACCCAAATAGGTTTCAGCATAGGGGAATCTTCACTGATTTGCACCGTTTCCATATGGTATACCAAATCTTCAGTTACAAAAGGCATCCCTTCCAAATTAACGGTGACTACCCCTGATTTGTCTTCTCTATATGTAATATAGGCAATCTGACTCAGTTCATCCAAAAGCAGGTTTCTTTGATCCCGTAAATCATTCGCATTTTCCAGCCCTGAACTTTCGTACTGCCTAATCTTTATATTCAATTCCTTAATTTGGTCTCCGATTTCATTTATCCGTTTAACCTGTTCAATTATTTGAGTATTTAAATTAACCTGATAATCGCTTAACTGACTATATATATTATTTGCCCTTTCAACAAACGAAACCGCTGTTTGAACAAAAGAAGCCCGGGCCACAATATTGTCAGGCTCCTTAACCAATTCCTGCAGGGCTTCCCAGAACTCTTTCATCGTGTTCTGGAACTGTACCCCTTCAAGTTCTCCGAATAATCCTTCTATTTCATAAATGGTCTGATATTGTGAGTCATAAAAGCTCTTTCTTCCGATCTCTTCTCGATAAGCCCTGTCCAAAAAGACGTCTCTGACCTGTTTTACTTCTGCAAAGTCGACTCCTAAACCCACTTGCAGAGACGAAAGATAGGATTCCCCCAATTTAACGTATTTAAAGTCTCTAAAAATCGGCTGCTGTCTTACGTAACCTTTAGTATCTACATTTGCCAGATTATGTGAAGTCACGTTCAGAGCAGCCTGACTGACATTTAAACCCGATACGCCGATATATAATCCGTTAAACGCCATATGCATACCACCTTAAGTATAGATTTACTTACTGTTTTGCATCAAACATTCCTGTTCCCGGAATTTCATCATAGCTCTGCGATGCATTTTTATTGTAAGTATTATTGCCCGGCGACATCCTGATGCTTTGTATAAAATTCATATTAAAATCAATCATTTCCAGGGATTGCTCAATCAAATCTTTATTTCTGTTGTTTATTTCAGCCAAAAAACTGACTGTTTTTTTAAGTTTGTCATGCAACTCGGAAAGTACCCTTTTTTCCTTCTGCTCATCGTTAAGCAACTCAATCAGGGTTTTTAAATTCATATTGCCGTCTTTTTTCCCCAGAACTGTTTTTATATCTTCCATTACTTTACCTCTTTTGTTCTCCAGGGAGGTTATTCTGTCTATTGCCTCCTGTTCCTTTGCCGTAATATTTTGCAATGCCGCCGTGTCATTATTTACGATAATCTGTGTCTTTTCATTAGCTATAGGAATCAGGCTGCTGTAGATTTCTTGTTCTTCGTTTAATATATTGATTAATTCTTCAATTAGGCTTGCCACGGTATACCTCATTTCCTTCTGATATTAAAATCACCTTGTGATCTATATCAGTTCATCAAAATAGCGGTTTACAATTTTTTCGGCTACTTCTTCCATACTGACATTGTAAGTCCCGGCTTCCATGCGTTTCTTTATTTCGTTAATTTTATCTGTTCTTACATCCGGTATTTGTGAAATTACCTGTTTTGCCAAAGTATAGTCATTTCCGGTACGGGACAATTCCAATTTATCACCGTAGCTTATTGCATCTGTCTTTTTAACTTTGCTTACTTTTCCGGAATTTAAGATCTGTCCGATCTTATTAAATCCGTCTATCCGCATCGTTTCTCACCACCTAACCTATAAAATTCTGCTCAATCCTATATTATTTATCGGCTTTTTTCAAATTTATATTATAGCAAAATTTCATTTTTTAAATACTATATATAATTAATATGCGCATTCTTCGACATTGTTTTCTTAAATAAAATAACACAAGCATAAATCCTCCGATTAAGAGAATTTATGCTTGATACATATTAGTCCATTTTATGTCTATTGATTGTTATTTATTTGTTCCTTAAGGATTTCAATAGCCTTTTGCAACTGGTTATCCTCATCGAAAGGAATAGTAACCATTTGCTTTAGCTCATCAGCCAATTCCACCTCTACATCCGGCACAATTCCAATTCCGTGAATATTGCGTCCCTTTGGAGTAAAGTACTTTGATATGGTCAGTTTTACCGCTGTTCCGTCGGTTAAAGGAATAACTTTTTGCACTATTCCTTTCCCATAGCTTGTTGTGCCAACAATGGTTCCTATACCGTAATCCTGTATGGCTCCCGCAAAAATCTCTGATGCGCTGGCACTTTTTCCGTTGATAAGTACAGCAAGAGGTTTTTCAAATCTGTCAGGATTAGTGGTTTTTTCATTTTCCCGCTTCTTATATTTATCTTCAGTATAAACCACAAGTTTACCTTTGGGAAGAAAACGGTCCAATATATTGACCACAGCTTCCATTAATCCGCCGGGATTATCTCTTACGTCAACAACCAAGGCTTTCATGCCCATCTTTTCCAATTCATCAACCGCAGAGTAAAACTGGGAAATGGTAATCTCATCAAACTCGAGGATTTGAATATACCCTATATCATCGTCAAGCATTTTATGTTCTATGGTTGGTATGTTGATTTTTTGCCTTACTATAGTAAAATCTATAGGTTCGTCGACACCTTCCCTGATTATGGTAATGTTAACCTTGGTGCCTTCTTTTCCCTTCATTTTGCTGACAACCTCGGATAAGTCTTTACCGGTAACTTCTTCCCCTTCAACCTTATAAAGGATATCATCCGGAAGCAGCCCCGCTTTGTATGCCGGAGAATCCTTATATGGTTTTACAATGGTTATTATACCTGTTTTCATATCCTGGCTAACGACTGCCCCAATACCATGGTAGACACCTGTAGAACTTTCAATTAAGCTTTTATATTCATCCTTGGTAAAATATGTTGAATAAGGATCTCCCAAACTGTTTATAAAACCTCTATAGATGCCGTTTTCCAGCGCTTCTTCATCTACTTCGTCAAGATAATAAGTATCTACCAGTTTCTGCAAAACAGACAGTTTTTGAATAATAAAATCATAAGGGTTATTTTCTTCGTTCTCGGAAGACGTTATGTCACTCTTTGCAGCGCTGTTTTTCTCGGGTGTGTCTAATACAAAGAAGTAAGTTCCGCCGACTACCAGGAACAGTAATACTGCTCCGAACAGCCCCGAAAGAAAACCCATCAGAAAATTTTTCCTCATTATTAATTGTCCTCCTAACATTAGCCTGGTAAAAGCCGAAAAATAAATCTTTAAACTTTATCTTTTCGGCGTTAAAAATTTTAATAATCCAACTGTTCCATATATTTCATGTACTTAACTACCATTAAAGCTATCTTGAATGTAATGGCATCTTCAAAAACCCGCAAATCCAGATTTGTAGTCTTTTGAAGCTTATCCAGACGGTAAACTAGGGTATTTCTGTGGATATATAATTGTCTTGAAGTTTCGGATACGTTAAGGTTGTTCTCAAAGAACTTGTTTATGGTTGTTAAGGTTTCTTCATCGAATTCATCGGGTGACTTGCCGTCGAATATTTCTTTAATAAACATTTTGCATAAAGGCATAGGAAGCTGGTATATAAGACGTCCGATTCCTAAGTTGTTGTATGCTACAATATTTCTGTCGCTATAGAAAATCTTGCCTACGTCCAAAGCCATCTTTGCTTCTTTATATGATCTGGAAACATCCTTTATCTCATTGACTATGGTACCGTAAGCCACATGAACCTTGGACATAGCTTCCATGTTCAGCATATCAAGAATAACCTTAGCTGTTTTATTTACATCATCATAAGTTTCATTTGGCTTTAGTTCTTTCACCAAAATAATATTTTTCTCGTCTACTGCAGTTATAAAATCTTTTGTTTTTCCTGAAAACAGGCTACGTACAGTTTCGAGTGCATTTGTATCTTTCTCGTTCTTTGTTTCAATGATATATACAACCCTGCGGGCTTCGGTGTCTATATGAAGTTTTTTCGCACGGTTGTAAATGTCAACCAGCAACAAATTGTCCAAAAGCAGGTTCTTTATAAAATTATCTTTATCATAACGTTCTTTGTAGGCGACCAAAAGATTCTGTATCTGGAAAGCAGCAATCTTTCCTACCATAAATACATCTTCACTGTCACCTTTTGCTACTATAACATATTCCAACTGATGCTCGTCAAATACCTTGAAAAATTGATATCCCTGAATCGCCTGACTGTCTGCGGGAGATGCCACAAAAGATAATACAATATTTTCATATTGCTCCGGATTTTCTACAGTCGATGCAAGAACTTTACCTTCCGTATCCATTACCGAAATATCAATTCTTGTAATATTTTTTAACCCTTCGATTGTATTTTGCAGTATTTGATTCGATATCATATTTACACTCCTTTAAGTATTATATTTCTATTTTCACTTAAAATTCATAGATACTAGTCCCATTTTATCATTTTGTTCGTAGAAAGTAAACTATTTTTATTAAAATTACATAAATTATTTCGTACAATACTGTCAAATCATTATAAAATACAATTTGTTTATTTATTAAACTAATATCTTATTATCTTATACAAAATCTAATACAGACTGTTTTCATATACGGGCTTACCGTGTTTTAGCCAAAGCACATAAGTATTTTTTTTTCTTAATTTTCATAAATTAATATTCATATTATTTTTTTATAATACATCAAAATTCACAAAAAGAGTTCCTATGCAGAAACTCTTCATCCAAGCATAATTGATTTCCATTCATTTTATAATTTATAGAAAGCACCAATATACTTGCGTAATATCTATCAAAACATTTCTTACAACTATGCCGACAATCATAAATAAAATAGCTTACCTGTATTTATTAATCTATAGCTTTAAAGATGATATGCTATTACATAAATAAGGGAACACCGAAGTGTTCCCTTTAATTACTGATTTTATTAGTTTGTAATTACCATTTCTGTATCTTTATCAAAGAAGTGTGCCTTGTTCATATCAAATGCAATCTTCAATGTATCGTTAGGTCTAGCGGATGTACGAGGATTTACACGAGCTGTAATCTCAATATTCTCGTCAAGAGTGAAGTATAAGAATACTTCGGCACCGAGAAGCTCGTATACTCTTACGGTAGCTTCAATTACAGCATCAGGATAATTGCTTATGAACATTTCTTCATCATGAATATCCTCAGGACGAATACCCATAATAACTTTCTTATCCACATAACCGCTATCAACCAGTTTCTTGGCTTTAGCTTCAGGAACTTTCACATAATTACCGCAGAATTCTGCATAAATACCGTTTTCCTGCTTAACGATTGTTGACTCGATAAAGTTCATCTGAGGTGAACCCATGAAGCCTGCAACGAACAGGTTCTGAGGCTTGTCGTACAGATTTTGAGGTGAATCTACCTGTTGAATGATACCATCTTTCATAACAACGATCTTGGTACCAAGTGTCATAGCTTCGGTCTGGTCATGGGTAACGTAAATGAATGTTGTCTGCAGTCTCTGATGCAGCTTGGAAATCTCAATACGCATTTGAACTCTCAGCTTAGCATCCAGGTTGGACAGCGGCTCATCCATCAGGAATACCTTAGGATTACGAACGATAGCACGACCCATAGCTACACGCTGTCTCTGACCACCGGACAGAGCCTTAGGTTTACGATCAAGCAGGTGTTCAATATCAAGAATCTTAGCAGCTTCATGCACAAGCTTATCAATCTGATCCTTAGGTACTTTTCTTAATTTAAGACCAAAGGCCATATTGTCATATACTGACATATGCGGATACAACGCATAGTTCTGGAAAACCATCGCAATATCTCTATCCTTCGGTTCTACATCGTTAACCAGTTTATCACCAATATAAATTTCACCCTGTGTAATTTCTTCAAGGCCGGCAATCATACGTAAAGTCGTTGACTTACCACAACCTGACGGTCCTACGAAAATAACAAACTCCCTATCAGCAATCTCCAAATTAAAATCTTTAACAGCAACTACACCGTTAGGATATTGCTTGGTTACATTCCTTAAAGATAAACTTGCCATTTCCTATCCTCCTATATAATCGTATGTTCTTGTACAAGGTTATATAAGTATGATACACTATTTAATATTCTTAAACCATATCCCAATTTAACAAAATCAATTTTTGCCTTTTGTATAATTTGTATATTATTAGATAAAATAAGTAGATTTACCGAGAATACTAAGGTTTTTTTATTTAATTACTGTCTATATTCTATAAAACCTTCGCCCATTACTTCCCTGACATCATTTACTATAATAAACGATTTAGGATCTATACTCTTTGCAATTTCAGTTATTTTTACAATTTCCTTTTTTGAAACCACACAAAACAGCATTTTTCTGTCTTTATTTGAATACATGCCTGTAGAACTTAAACCTGTTACTCCACGGTCAAGACCGGTCATTATTGCTTCCGCTATTTTTTCATATTCGTCTGAAATAATATAGGCCATTTTAGCGAATTTCAATCCTTCAACTATACCGTCGGATACTTTTGCTGAAACAAACACCGCTATAATAGCATACAGGGCATTTTCAAGGCCGAACACAAAAGCACCGAGCAATATTATTGCTCCGTCAATAAAAGTTAAAATAATTGGTGTGGAAATATGCCTATTATATGCATGAATAATAGTTGCAAGCAAATCGGTCCCTCCGGTAGAAGCCGAAGCAGAAAAAACCATGCCCAGCCCTACTCCGGATATGGCTCCGCCCACCAAAGAGGCAAGCAGCAAATCTTCAAATTTAAAATTATATATCGGAACGACCATCATAGTTAAAACATATACCGCAGTACCCAGTAAAACATTGAACATAGTTTTAATACCCAGCAGGCGGATGGCTATAAGAAAAAGCGGTACATTGGATAAGACGGTAAATAACCATATCGGTATACCGCCCTCCCACAAAAAATTCGTAACTTCCTTTACAACGATAGCAAGTCCGGCAAGTCCTCCGGTTACAAGGCCCATCGGTTCAAATATTAAGTTTACGGCCAAAGCCATTAATATTGCCCCTACGGTTATTGTCAAGTTTTTTCTTAATAACATGACTTTTTTGCTATGATTTCTTCTCTTGTCCATATTTTACCTCTAATTTTATTAAATTAAAATTTAGAAAAAAAGCTACTATAGGCCATAAAAAATATCCTTCAATTTCAGGAATAGATAAGCAATATACCACTATAAAATGCCAAATTGCGGTCTTTCTTGTTCTTTATGGTATACTGCTCCTTACAGCTTTATTCACCTAAGCAAGCTTCTACTTGCTTTTTTGCTGCTTCTTTATCAACAGTATACTCACTGTTACTGTCCTTTCCGGCTATTACTTCAAAATAAATATTTTCTCCGGCAGTATTAAGATAACTTTCCATATAATTAAGCTTGTCTTCAAATTTAAGGTTTGACTTTATCTTTCCGTAAATTTCTTCGATATATTTTCGTAACTCGCTTTCCGTTTTTATAGTACCTAAAAATTCAATAAAATCCTGAGAAAATATTTCTCTCGGATATTTATCCGATATATCGTTACTATCCTTTATTAGTCCGATTTTTTCCGTAGTAAAAACAGAATCATATATGCTCTGAGGCACTACGGAATAGTAGCTGATGCTTATATCGAGCAAATCCTCAATCATCAAAACGCTGTATTCATATGCCGTATCATCCTGAATATAAGTCGTTATGGCAGAAAGTTTCAAAAATTGAGGAATTGACGGTTTAACCAAAACCAATTCCTTATGTAATGAAGAAGACAGAGTAAACCGGGTTTTGATCGGTATAGTAAAATAATACATTTTATTAGAATGACAATTAAATATTTCCAACAGCAATTTTTTTATGCTGCCGTCATCCTCATCTACACAAAAAATCAGATGTTTTGATACATCATCCAGTCTTGCTTCGGTTATAATTGACTGTTTCTTATCGGAAGTAATGATTTCTGCTACCTCAACTGCCTCATTTTCAATATTAAAAAAATCCATGACAATTTGATAGCTTAGGATACCGATTCCTAAAAACAAAGCAAAAAAAATAAGGGATAACAAAAATCCTTTAAAAAATATCCGCCCGGCACTCTTTTTCATATTTACACCTCACATCCCTGATTATTTTATCATACAGCTCTTTCTTAAATCAACTGTGCTTTATAAGCGTTAAAAGATATGATATACTAAAAACAAGCGAAAATATCATATAATACATCTACTATTATGAAAGGTGATCTTATGCCTGTTTCAGATAAAAGAAAAACCGTCTTAGTAACCGGCTCCTCCCGTGGGATAGGAAAAGCCATTGCCCTTAAGTTTGCCAAAGAAGGTTATAATGTTGTAATAAACGGGTCTAAAAATGAAGAAGATCTGATCCGTACAAAATCCGATATAGAAAATTTCTCCGTTTCATGTTTGGCTTATTTGGGAGATATGGGTTGCTATGAAAAAGTAAGAGAATTATTTCTGCTTATTAAAGAAAATTTCGGTCCTCTGGACGTGCTGGTCAACAACGCCGGAATATCTTACATCGGCCTTCTTACGGATATGAGCCCCGAAGACTGGGACAAGATTATAAAAACCAACCTGACTTCGGTATTTAATTGCTGCCGTCTGGCTATCCCCGATATGGTAAGAAATAAGAAAGGGAGTATCATAAATATATCCTCGGTATGGGGACTGGCAGGTGCTTCCTGTGAAGTTGCCTATTCCGCATCAAAAGGCGGCATCAACGCCTTTACAAAAGCTCTGGCAAAAGAACTGGCCCCCAGCAATATCAGGGTAAATGCCATCGCCTGCGGAGCCATAGATACCGATATGAATAATTTCTTAAACGCCGAAGAACTAAATGTGCTTTGTGATGAAATCCCTGCCGGCAGGCTCGGCCGTCCGGAAGAAGTTGCCGATTTGGTATATTATCTCGCAGAAAAAAACGAATATCTTACCGGCCAGGTCATAGGCCTTGACGGCGGATGGATTTAATGGTGTCAGGCACTGTAAACAAATTGTGAACGAAAGTTCACAATTTGTTTACAGTGCCTGACACCAACGCTTCCCTCGTACTCTTACCAACCCGGGTACCGTCGTCATTCATGTGTTTACCCCAACCCAAAGCATCCCAATATAGCAAAGTCGCTATCCTGGTTTTGGGTCCGAAAACTCCGTCTACTTTTAAAGGAATTATATCCTTAACAGGATAATCATAGATTTGAGGCAGTACTACATTCAGTCTTTCCTGTACCCAGCGGATATCTGCTTTTGAGGATTCGGGCGTAACTGATTCTGCAGGCATATAATTGTCAGGTTTATATTTTACACCGGTGTATTCACAAATTCCCTTGCAAATCTTTTTCGCACTTTCTTTCCAAAATGCCTCGTTGGCCATCATGCTAACGGCTTCCCTTAAATTTGTCATAAAAGCAAGCTCAATAAGTATAGCAGCCTTAGTGCCCAGGCTGTTACAGTTGCACATACCCAAAGCCTTGGCAGATACTCCCCTGTTATTTTGGCCGGAATTTTCCATCAGGTTCTTAAGCACCGTCTCTGCCATCTTTTTCGACTGGCCCGGATACTTATCATGGAAATATATAACCACTCCCGAGGCACTGTTAAAGTCTTTGCCGTCACCGTAGGCATTAAAATGGACAGAGATACTGTAATCGCACTTAGCCTTCTTTATGGCGGCCTGTCTGTCACTTATTGATGTATCGGGATCGTCAAAGGCATTGCTATCATTCCAGCCGGTCTTTGTAGTTTCAAATCCGTGTCTTTTAAGTTCCTGTTCCAGATAGTAAGAAACACCCACACTGGCTATGTGTTCCCTAAATTGTTCTCCTTTTTTCACAGTAATTTTATCGTTTATAACCACGTCATACGGAAAAGGCGGGGTTCGTTTGCCTGCCGTATTGCTGCCGTGGCCTGCGTCAATATTTACTTTAACAGCCATAAGTATCCCCCTTTAAAATTATAATTTTTAGGTTGCAACAATTTTTACTAAAGCATTTGTCACACAAATTATTTATATTTCATTATACTTATGGCACGTTAAAAGTTTCCTGCATATTATTTTCGTAAAATTTTTTCCATCGTTTTTCCTTTCGCCAACTCATCGATTAATTTGTCCAAATATCGAATGTTCTGCATAGTTGGATCTTCAATATCCTCCACCCGAACGCCGCAAATTACCCCTTTAATTAAAACACGTAAAGGATTCAATTCTGGGGCTTCTTTAAAGAAAGTCTCAACATCTACCTGTTTTTCTAACTGAGATTCCAACTCACTCTGGCTATAACCTGTCAACCAGCGAATAATTTCATCTACTTCCGATTTAGTACGCCCCTTTTTTTCCGCCTTAGCAATATATAGCGGATAAACTTTTGAAAAGCTCATTTTATAGATATTTTGTTTGGGCATAATACACCTCTTTTTTTGATTTTAAATCTTTATATATAGATACCGGCGTAAGTCGGCATACGCCTGTAATAAAAATATAAGTATATATTTGTTAGTTACATATTTTATCATGCTTAAGTCCTGCTAGATTTAATCTACGACATAATTGACATATTCTAGATATTACTTGTTATGAAATATAGCTTAATAATATTATTAGCCTATAACCTAACAAAACTTTATATTATAGATTTTTTTCATTTACGCTTATACTTTTTTTCAAATATTACAGACTTCCCTATCTCTATCTTATCTACTTTCCAGACTGTTTTCAACCATACATTTGCCTGCAAATGCCTTCCATTAGCCCACCTACATCAACAACATTTCAATGTCACAAGGAAGAAAATTTATATTAAGGGCTTCAATCAATATATAATAAAAAATATAAATTATTAACGGTCTTGTAAAAGCAAGTAAAGAATTCAACCACAACTGATGCAAAAGCCATCAAAAAACGCCAGGCGTTTCTTCGCCTGACGTTTGCAATTTCCGTATATAATAAAGCAAAATTGAGTACTGCTTGTAATTCCAAACAAATTATCTCTTGGAGAACTGAGGTGCACGTCTTGCAGCCTTTAAGCCGTACTTCTTTCTCTCCTTCATACGAGGATCTCTTGTCAAGAAACCTGCTTTCTTGAGGATAGGACGATAATCTTCATCTGCCTGTAATAAAGCTCTGGAAATACCGTGACGGATTGCACCAGCCTGACCGGTAAAACCGCCGCCTCTAACATTAACCATAACATCAAACTTATCCTGGGTTTCTGTAAGCAGAAGAGGTTGACGAACGATCAGCTTAAGTGTTTCCAGTCCGAAATATTCATCCATATCTCTTTTATTTATAGTAATTTTACCGGTACCGGGAAATAAATATACTCTAGCAACACTGCTTTTTCTTCTTCCGGTTCCGTAATATCTTACCTTAGTCAATCTAATTTCCTCCTTTCAACCTTCCCTATTAATACTTGATCTCTAATGCTTCCGGTTTCTGAGCTGCGTGAGGATGCTCAGGTCCAGCATATACATGTAATTTTTTAATCATTGCTCTTCCCAAAGGTCCCTTCGGAAGCATTCCCTTTACTGCAAGGGTGATCACTTCTGTCGGCTTCTTAGCCATCATATCGGCTAATCTTGTTTCTTTTACGCCGCCGATATGACCGGAATGGCTGAAATAGATCTTTTGCTGCATTTTCTTACCGGTGACTTTAATCTTATCTGCATTTACAACTATAACATAATCACCTGAGTCAATATAAGGTGTATAATTAGGTTTATTTTTGCCTCTTAATATTTTTGCTATCTCAGATGCGAGACGTCCCAATGTGTGTCCTGAAGCATCGATTACATACCACTTCTTCTCTATAGATGCCGGACTACCCATAAATGTCTTCATGGTTTTTCCTCCTTATTACATGCTTTCACATGCTCTAACATATTTTCACTTTAAATTGCAACAGAAACCCTCTGTCGCGAAAAGCAAAAAATATACTGTCGTTCTTATATTTATCCGTCTATAAATACTTTTCCCGGGGCTATGGAAAAGAATTTATCTTTGTCACATTTTTGTATTATATTACATGTTACCGGGTGTGTCAAGGATAATTTAGCATCCCTTAGAAAATTGAAGCTTTAAATTCCAATTTGAATATATTAGTTTGCAATCAAAAATACTTATCTCATTATTAAAGCAATTGCTCCTAAAAAAGTAAATTTCTTACGTAAATTATATTTCTTCTGCAAATTCCACACCCTCAATAGCACAAACATTTGATAATACATCCATTTTCATCTTTTTTTGCTTCAGCTTAATTGTCATGATAGCTGCTACGGTTGTATTGGTATTATACGTAGGTTTTACCAGTTCGACGGCCTCAATACTTATATTCATTTTCTTTAAGGCTTCCAGTATGGAAGAAAATGAGGTCGTTGCAGAAAACTCCATGTATATATCCATAATCTTTGATTTATAGAGCATGAAATTATCAAACCTATGTAAAATCACGGTTGCAAAAGAAATCAAAATGCACGTCACTATAGCGGCTTTGTAAAACCCGATTCCTACGGCAAGGCCCATACATGCAGTTGCCCACAAACCGGCAGCCGTTGTAAGACCTTTCACCTGATGTCTTCCTGTTACAAGAATAGTTCCTGCTCCCAAAAAACCGATACCGGATACTACTTGGGCTGCAATTCTGGCAGGATCACTTACTCCGTAATTTTCATATATATATTGATTTGTCATTATGGCAAGAGCAGACCCCAAGCATACCAGTATGTGTGTTCTCAGCCCTGCAGGACGGCCGGACCGTCCTCTCTCAAATCCTATTATACCGCCCAGCAAAACGGCCAGTACCAGTCTTAATATTATGGTAACGTCATTAATTGTATAGAGATCTACACCAAAAATTTTCATATAATCACTCCAACAAAAAAGCGTCCATATCATACTCTATGCCCACTAATGTCAGTCCATGAGCAGGAGCGGTAGGACCTGCCAGCCTTCTGTTTCGGCCTTTTAATATTTTGTCCATATCTTCGGGAGTTTTAAGGCCTCTTCCGACTTCAATTAATGTTCCCGCAATAATGCGTACCATATTATACAAAAACCCGTTTCCGGTAACAGTAATTTTAATCATTTCACCGTCTTTGTCAACATTAAGACTGTATATGGTTCTTACCGTATCGGATACCTGGGTTTTTACGGAGCAAAAACTTTTAAAATCATGTTCACCTATTAAGTATTTTGCTGCTTCCTGCATAGCCTTAATATCCATATTATAATAAATAAAATACGAATAAAGTCTTTCGGTTGGAATTGCAATTTCCCTGTTCATTATCTTATATTCATAGGTTTTTTTGCTGTTAACTTTTCTGGGATGAAAATCGGCAGGTACTTCCATAGAGCTTAAAACCCTTATATCCCACGGAAGATAGCGGTTTACGGCATAGCATATTTTTTCCGGTGGAATAGGTGAATTGGTATCGAATACAGCCACATTTCCTTTGGCATGCACTCCTGCATCCGTTCTGCTGGCTCCTATAACCGTAATCTCTTCATTAAGCAGTTCCGATAAAGCTTTATTTACTACTCCTTCTATGGTTGTCTTTCCCGGCTGGACCTGCCATCCGCTGTAGTTAGTTCCGTCGTATGCAATTACAAGTTTAATTCTTTTCATATAAAACACCACTATTCAATTTACGTAAAATAAAGATTTGCCGCCTGTCACAATCTTATAAAAATGAGGGCAGGCGGTTTTCTATTACGCTGATTGCAATAACAATTGTCATATAGATAAGTAAAATTAAATATGCAAAATAATCTATACGGTGATAACGCAAGGGCTTCATCTTGGTTCTTCCGTCACCGCCATGATAACATCTGGCCTCCATAGCCATGGCAAGGTCATTAGCTCTTCTGAAGGCCGAAACAAACAGGGGAACCAATAACGGAACAAGGCTTTTTGCCCTTTTAATAACTCCGCCGGTTTCAAAATCGGCTCCTCTTGCCATCTGGGCTTTCATGATTTTATCCGTTTCTTCCATTAATATAGGTATAAATCGAAGGGCTATAGACATCATCATCGCAATCTCATGTACGGGTACTTTTATGCGGCGAAGGGGAGACAGCAATTTCTCAAGGCCGTCGGTAAGCTGATTCGGCGTTGTGGTAAAGGTCATCAGTGACGATCCCAGTATCAGATAAGTAAGCCTGATTCCCATAAATATGGCCGAATAAAGGCCCTGCCTGGTTATTTTCAAAAAACCTAACCTGACAAGTACATCCCCCTGGGTTAAAAACAAATTAAAAAACATTGTAAACAATAATATAACAATTATTGCTTTTAAGCCTCGCATTATATATTTTAAGGGTACCTTGGACATTTTTATAACAGATACCAGAAAAACTGTAACAGCAATATACCCGTAAAAAGTGTCAAATAAAAATATAGAAATAATAAATAATAAGGTACCACTTAGTTTCAATCTCGGATCAAGCCGATGCAAAACAGAATCTGCCGGGTAGTATTGTCCAATTGTAATATCTCGTATCATATCCTTCTCACTTTCTTAGGGTACTGACCTGATGTAAAAATGTAATATTATAATGTATAATAAGCCGATTTACTATCTGTTATTATAAAAATAACTATACCAATCAGGCAATAATCCCTGGCCTGTACCCAATGTATAATTTAGATGAAGAGAAAAAACTAAGCAAATCATTCTAACAAAACTTTCGCTCATCAACTAAAGCATCTTTTTTAAATCCTTAATTAAATGCATATATGCACTATTTATATCAAGATATCTCTTATATATATTACAATATTATCTCTTAGCCCAACATTATTTTTATATTTTCTGTATTTTATCTTTAAATACTTTTAATATCTCATTCTTTGCTTCATCCACCGTCGTGACATCCGTACTTACTGGTATTCCCTTTTCTTTAAGGGCATTCACGACATAGGTAACCTGAGGTGCAGCCAAATGCATCTTTTCCAGCTCCTTATACCGGGAAAATATCTTCACTTTTTCCTCATCCATAACCAGATTGCCGTTATTCATAACCAATATGCGGTCTACGTATTTAGCCACATCCTCCATGCTATGGGTAACCAGTATTACGGTTATATTTTTCTCCTTATGAAGCTTTGCAATCTGATCAAGTATTTCATCTCTGCCTCTGGGATCAAGGCCTGCCGTAGGTTCATCCAGAATCAATACTTCTGGCTGCATAGCCAATATACCTGCTATAGCCACCCTTCTTTTTTGACCGCCGGAAAGCTCAAAGGGTGACGCATCTATAAGATCATCACCTATTCCGACCATTTTTAAGGCTTCATAGGTACGAAGATCCACTTCCAGTTTATCAAGGCCTAAGTTCTTGGGACCGAAACTTACGTCTTTATATACGGTGGTTTCAAAAAGCTGGTGTTCAGGATACTGAAAAACCAGTCCCACTTTACTTCTTAAGGTACGCATATCAAAATTTTTGTCGTATATATCTTCACCGTTAAAATAAATTTTCCCGCTGGTAGCCTTAATAAGACCGTTCATATGTTGTATAAGGGTTGACTTTCCGGAGCCGGTATGACCTATAAGGCCGATAAATTCACCTTTATTTATCTTAAGATTTATGCCTTTTAAAGCATGCTTTTCAAAACTCGTTCCACTGCTGTATACATAATGAACATTATCAAATATTATCTGCAAAATAATCACCTGCTATCTTATTAATCACATGAAAACTCTGGTGCTTTTATTACGGGTACAGCCTCAACAGGGCATCTACCAGTTCCTGTATTGATAAAACTCCGTCAGGAATATCAAGGCCTTCTTTTTTCAATTCATAAGCCAATTCTGTTACTTGTGGAACGTCAAGGCGGTATTTTTTCAGTTCGTCAACCCGTGAAAATATTTCTCTCGGAGTTCCCTGCATTACAATTTTACCCCGATCCATTACAAAAACCTTATCCGCATATATTACCTCATCCATGTGGTGAGTAATCAATAGAACGGTGATTTTTTCCAACTTATTCAGACTACAAACTGTAGATATAACTTCCTTACGGCCTTCCGGGTCCAACATGGCTGTAGGTTCGTCAAGCACTATGCACTGGGGTTTCATAGCCATAATACCTGCAATAGCTACTCTTTGCTTCTGACCTCCCGATAATTTATTCGGAGATTGCTTTCTGTATTCAAACATTCCTACAGCCTTAAGGCTTTCTTCTACCCTTTTTAATATTTCTTCCGTAGGAATACCCAGATTTTCCGGCCCAAAACCCACATCTTCTTCTACAACTGTAGCAATTATCTGATTATCGGGATTCTGAAATACCATACCGGCAGATCTGCGAATCTCCAATAAATTTTTCTCCTCCGCTGTATTTAAGCCGTTTACCCATACGGCCCCTTCCGTAGGATACAGTAAGGCATTAATATGCTTTGCAAGAGTGGATTTTCCGGAGCCGTTTGCTCCTAAAATAGCAATAAAATCCCCTTTTTTAACATCCAAATTTACTCCGTCTATGGCTCTGTTAATAGATTCAACATTTCCGCCTTCGTCTCTTCTTATATATTCAAAAGTCAGGTCACGAGTTTTAATCATATCCATACTGTATCCCCATTTCTGTTAAATTCGGTGCCGATTTAATTATCCCGCTCTCTTTTCTTTATATCTTACAATCAACTTCTAAGAAGTATATACTATGCGTATATCTTACGTCAAGAGCATATACTGAAAAAGAGGACGTTCACCAACAAGCTGTACGTCCCCTAGATCATTATGCTTAATTATTTTAAATACTATAAATAATTATACTAACTCAATCAATACTTCCATTGCGGCATCGCCTTTACGAGGGCCTATTTTAACTATTCTTGTGTATCCGCCGTTTCTGTTCGCATACTTAGGTGCTATCTCATCGAAAAGCTTTTCAGACAAATCGATAACCTTAGTATTTCTCTTTCTTCCTGCTTTTTCTTCAGGTACTACGGTTACAGGATAAAGATACTTCAACATCTGTCTTCTTGCATGAAGACGGGAAGGATTATCCTTTTTAATTGTCTTTTCTACCTCGTCAAATACTGTAACCTTTTTACCGTTTACTACTTCCTTAACTCTTTTGCCGTCTTTATCTTTACGTGCAACCTTAGCCTTAACCGTAACTGTTTCATAATTGTCTCTTTCCTTAACGGCAAGGGCAATTAAATGTTCGGCTATTTTGCGAACTTCTTTGGCCTTGGCTTCGGTTGTAACGATTTTACCATGATATATTAAATTGGTAACCTGGTTTCTAAGTAAAGCTTTTCTTTGGCTTGTTGTTCTGCCAAGCTTTCTGTAACCGGCCATGTGTTTCCCTCCTTTGAATTACTTATGCAACTATTCATTTAAGCCGAACTAGTCATCACTCTGTTTTAAGGATAAACCGAGTTCATGCAGTTTCGACAATACCTCTTCCAAAGACTTACGCCCAAGGTTTCTCACTTTCATCATATCCTCGGCGGTCCTGTTCGTAAGTTCTTCTACAGTATTTATTCCAGCCCTCTTCAAGCAGTTATATGAGCGAACCGATAATTCAAGTTCATCAATACTCATCTCTAGTACTTTTTCTTTTTCGTTATCTTCTTTTTCAACCATTATCTCGGCAGTCTTGGCGTGCTCTGACAAATCAATGAAGGAATCAAGATGAACACTTAATACCTTGGCAGCCAAACTAAGGGCTTCGTCAGGAGCCAGTGTGCCGTTTGTATATACATCTATGGTCAGCTTGTCATAGTCGGTAATCTGTCCTACACGAGTATTCTCTACCGATATATTTACACGTTCTACGGGTGTGTATATAGAATCAATCGGTATAACTCCGATAGGCAAATCATCCTTCTTGTTCTTTTCAGCGCTGACATAGCCTCTTCCGTTTGTTATCGTAAGCTCCATGTATAATCTGCTGTCCGGTCCGCCGCATAAAGTAGCAATTACATGGTCCGGATTAAGAATTTCAATATCCGGGTCAGCCTGAATATCCCCGGCTGTAACTACTACTTCGCCTTCAGCGTCAATGTAAGCTATTTTAGGCTCATTGTTGTCGCTGTGATTTTTAATTGCCAGATCTTTTAAATTCATGATTATTTCAGTAACATCTTCCTTAACTCCGGGAATTGTACTGAATTCATGAACAACTCCGTCAATTTTAATTTGGCTTACAGCAGTTCCGGGTAATGAAGAGAGCATAATTCTTCTAAGGGAATTGCCCAAAGTTGTGCCGTACCCTCTCTCTAACGGTTCTACTACAAAACGTCCAAATCTCTTATCTTCGGAAATTTCTACAATCTCAATTCTGGGTTTTTCAAAATCAAACACAACAGGACCCTCCTTCTGGGTTATTTGAGTTGATTATTTTTCCAAATAATAAATATAACCAATTTATTATTTGGAATACAACTCTACTATCAACATTTCATTAACCGGGACATCGATTTGATCTCTTGTAGGAATTTCCTTAACCGTTCCGGTCAAATTCTCCTGGTCTGCCTCCAGCCAAGCAGGAACAGTTCTTCCGGCGGTCACTTCTAAGATATCTTTATATCTCTGAGAACGTTTAGCCTTTTCTTTGATTTCAATAACATCTCCGGCCTTAACGGTATAGGACGGAATATTTACGCATTTGCCGTTAACCAGTACATGCTTGTGGCTTACAATTTGTCTTGCCTCATCTCTGGTTCTGGCAAATCCTAAACGGAAAAGTACATTATCTAATCTAAGTTCCAGTAAAATCAAAAGGTTCTCGCCTGCAGTGCCGCCCTTCATTTTCTGAGCTTTTTCAAATGTATTTCTAAACTGTCTTTCAAGTACGCCATATATAAATTTAGCTTTTTGCTTCTCTCTTAATTGCAGTCCATATTCACTGGTCTTTTTTCCTGCTCTGGAGAAAGATCTGTTTGATTTTTTATCTAAACCCAGATAAGCCGGCTCCAAACCAAGGGCTCTGCATCTTTTTAAAACTGGACCCATATATCTAGCCATTTTCTTCTACCTCCTATCAGACTCTTCTGCGTTTTGGTGGACGACATCCGTTATGTGGAACCGGTGTTACGTCTTTAATACTTGTTACTTCTATTCCGCATGCCTGAATAGCACGGATTGCAGCTTCTCTGCCTGAACCGGGGCCTTTAACCATAACTTCTACTGATTTTAAACCATGTACTAACGCTGCCTTTGCGGCTGCCTCTGCTGCCATCTGAGCGGCATAAGGAGTCGACTTTCTTGAGCCTCTGAAGCCTAATCCACCGGCACTTGCCCAAGAAATAGTATTACCTTCCATATCGGTCAGCGTAACAATTGTATTATTAAAAGATGACTGAATGTGTGCCTGTCCACGTTCTATGTTCTTTTTGACACGCTTCTTAGTCCCTTTTTTTGCTGGTGCTACTTTCTTAGCCATTAAACAAAACCTCCTATTGGATCTTCAAAATACGGAAGTAAAAATTTCTTCCTATTATAATGGGTTGCACTTCAATAATTATTTCTTCTTATTAGCAACTGTTCTTCTAGGACCCTTCCTGGTTCTGGCATTGGTTTTAGTTCTCTGACCACGTACAGGCAGTCCTTTTCTATGACGAATTCCTCTGTAGCATCCGATTTCCATTAATCTCTTAATATTAAGAGCAACTTCTCTTCTTAAATCACCCTCAACAACCTGGGTCTCATCTATAACGTCACGAATTCTGGCTACTTCATCGTCGGTAAGGTCTCTGACACGGGTATTCGGATCTACGTTTGCCTGGGCAAGAATTCTCTTAGCGCTGGCTCTGCCGATGCCATATATATAGGTAAGTCCTACTTCAATTCTCTTATCTCTCGGTAAATCTACACCACTGATACGAGCCATGTGTTTGGTACACCTCCAAAATTAATTTAACAGATAAATGTATTCTATGTTTTCTATTTTTACCGTAATAAACCCACTGTCTATTACGTCAGCCGCTTTAAACTGTAACAGACACAAAAAGTCTATGTCTGCTAAGACTCCATGCAAAAATGATGACGGTACACGGGTCTTAAGGCGCAAATTGCACCCACAATATCACAATAACTGCCTTAAAGGCAGGTAATTGTAACACAAAAAGCAAGAACTATATATTTAAACAATAGTGGTTCAAACCAAACTACTGTAATTAGCCTTGTCTTTGTTTGTGTTTGGGATTCTCGCAGATAACTCTGATAGCTCCCTTTCTTTTGATAATTTTACATTTTTCGCAAATTGGTTTTACTGATGATCTTACCTTCACAGTAATTCACCCCTTTCAAAAAAGTCCGCTTATTATTATATCACCGCAGAAATATAATAGCAAGCAATATTTTTCTATATATCCACAATTTATTCTACTTGTAACACTATAAAATCTAAATCCTATTTGTCACGCCATACAATTCTTCCTTTTGTCAAATCGTACGGTGATAACTCCAGGGTGACCCTATCACCGGGTACTATTTTGATAAAATTCATGCGAAGCTTTCCGCTTATATGAGCAAGAACTCTGTGCCCATTTTCCAATTCAACCTGAAACATAGCATTAGGAAGCTTCTCAACAACAGTACCTTCGATTTCAACTACATCGGACTTCGACATTACTCAACCTCCTTTTTGGACAATTTAATCTGCAACAGTTTCAGTGCTCTTTTAATTTCTTCATTTCTAACCGATTTATTCCGAATTGCTTCGGCAAGATTTTGGTCGTAATATTTTAACTTTACAATATGCTTGATATTTTTCTTTTTTGGGTAGTCCAAAGTTCTAATATTACCATCCACTAAATATACATATTCATTATGAGTATTAATTATTACATAGCATTTTCCGGCATCCCTGCCGGCTTTTGATATAACAAAACGTCCGATTAAATCCTGCATTTATATACTCCGTACTCTTATATTATAATAAGAATATTATAATAATGTTAATATTTTGGGTTCACCATCTGTAATCAGTACGGTGTTTTCATAATGAGCCGATAAAGAACCGTCCCGGGTAAGAACTGTCCAATTATTATCCGCCCAATAAACATGGTATCGGCCGGCATTTACCATAGGTTCAATTGCCAAAGTCATTCCGGGTGCCAGTTTCGGCCCCCTGCTTCTTTGTTTGAAATTTGGTACCTGCGGTTCTTCATGAAGATTTCTTCCAATTCCATGTCCCACCAAATCTCTTACAACGGAAAATCCGAAGGATTCTACATAAGCCTGAATAGCCTCAGATATTTCATGTAAATGTTTCCCGGCTTTGGCATGTTTAATACCTTCAAAAAAGCTCTGCTCGGTTACTTCAATCAGTTTTTTTGCTTCTTCGGATATTTCGCCGACCGGAACCGTTCTGGCCGCATCAGAGTGATATCCTTCATATATGACCCCGCAGTCCAGGCTGACAATATCGCCTTCCTTAAGGATATGCTCCTTATCCGGAATCCCGTGTACAACCTCATTATTTACAGAAACACAAAGCGAAGCAGGAAATCCGTTATAATTCAGGAATGACGGCCTGCAGCCATACCCCTTTATCAACTCATAACATTTCTTATCAATCTCAAGAGTAGAAATGCCCGGTTTTATATAGTTTTCCAGCTCTTTAAGTACTAATGCCAAAATCCTTCCGGATTCCTGCATTAATTCTATTTCTTTTTCTGTTTTTATGCTTATAGGCATTAAACTCTTCCTTTCAGATCCGCTTTGCGATTAAGCTGACGGATTAAGCAGTTAATATCTCAACAATTTCATTATATATCTCTTCAATATCTTTTGTTCCGTCTACGCTGTATAATATGCCCTTTTGCTTATAGTAATCAATAAGGGGCTGGGTTTGCTCATGATAAACCGTCAAACGTTTTTTTACCGTTTCAGGATTATCGTCATCTCTCAGTATCAGTTCACTGCCGCAGGAATCACAGATTCCTTCGGTTTTCGGACGCAGGGTTTCTGTATGATAAGTTTTGCCGCAATTGGGGCAAACCCTTCTACCTGCCATTCTGCGAATTATTACTTCATCCGGAACGTCCACATCAATCGCATATTGCATTCTGTCGTTTTTCATCTTGAGAGCCTCGTCCAATGCTTTTGCCTGCGGAATAGTTCTCGGAAAACCGTCAAACACATATCCGTCTTTGCAGTCAGGCTCATTTATGCGCTCCATAACCAATTCCAGAACCAAGTCATCCGGTACCAAAAGCCCTTTATCAATATACTTCTGGGCTTTTTTCCCCAGTGTAGTCTGGTTTTTTATATTTTCACGAAATATATCCCCTGTTGAAATATGAGGAATATTAAATTTTGCGGCAATTTTTTTTGCCTGTGTACCTTTGCCGGCCCCCGGCGCTCCCAACATGATTATCTTCATGCCTATTCCCCCTGTTGCAGTACTGGTTATACCGCAGTGAGACAATCTGCCTTATAGCCTGATTGTCCCACAACGGATATTTTCTATTAGTCACTTAAAAAGCCTTTATAATGACGTACCAGCATCTGTGACTCTACTTCTTTAATTGTCTCTATAATAACACCGACAATAATTATTATCGATGTACCACCGAAACTTACATGTGCTCCGAAAGCTCCGGAGAAGAATATCGGTATTACAGAAACAATTATGAGTCCAACAGCACCAATAAATATTACTCTGTTAAGTACTTTGTTCAAATAATCCGATGTCGGTTTCCCTGGACGGATACCGGGTATAAAACCACCCTGCTTTTTCATATTATTGGCTATTTCTATCGGATTAAACGTTATTGATGTATAGAAATAGGCAAAGAAGATAATGAAACCTATATATATAAGTAATCCGATGGAATACTTAAATTCACCGAAATCAAAATTTTTAAAATTAATATTCAGCCAGCTGCTTTGATCCAGTACTTTCAGTATCTTAGGTATAACATATGCTCTGGCCGGATATACGCCAAAGAATGATGCTATTACTCCGGGGAACGACATTAAAGAACTGGTGAATATAACCGGTATTACACCTGCAGTGTTAACCTTCAAAGGAATATGGGAGGTTTGTCCACCTACCATTTTTCTTCCCTGAACTTTTTTTGCATACTGTACGGGGATTTTCCTTTCGGCATCCTGCAGTATTATTACGAATACTATGGTGAAAATAATAACTGCCAAGGTTACTACTACCGCAATAATAGCTTTCCATACAGGCTGCCCATATACAAACTGATAATACAGATTTATAAAATCTGCCGGCATCGTTGATACTATATTAAACAAAAGGATTATAGAAATACCGTTACCGATACCTCTGTCGGTAATCCTTTCTCCCAGCCACATAAGGAAAGCAGATCCGGCTGTAAATGAAGCTACCACAAGTACCACGTTTGTAAATGTAAGTCCGCCTTCAAGTATACCTGAACTTGAACCAAAGCCTATAGCCATAGCTGCCGATTCTATAACAGCCAAACCAATGGCCATATAACGGGTAATCTGCTCCATTTTCTGTCTGCCGTCTTCTCCCTCTTTTTGCATCTCTTCAAGCTTGGGAATTGCTATGGTCAACAGCTGCAATATAATGGATGCGGAGATATACGGCGAAATACTAAGGGCAAATATTGACATCCTGGAAAAAGAACCACCGGTAAGATGGCCAAGGAATCCAAGATTAATATTTGAAAATACCTGTTCAACCGCTTCTCTGCTAATTGCGGGAGCGGGAAGCAAAGTTCCCAGTCTCACAATTACAAGAGCCACTAAGGTGTAGAGTAATTTGGTTCTGATCTCTTTTATTTTTAATGCGTTCCGGAATGTTTTAAACATATTAAATCACCTCAGCAATTCCACCAAGAGCCTGAATTTTCTCTGCTGCGCTGGCACTAAATGCATTAACCTTAACATTCAGTTTCTTAGTGAGTTCTCCGTTACCAAGAATCTTAACCCCGTCCTTAGGATTTTTAATGATTCCTGCTTCAATCAATGACTCTACCGTTACTGTTGCACCGTCATCAAATCTGTTTAATACATCTATATTAATTGCAACTATCTCTTTGGAATTACGGTTAGTGAAACCACGCTTCGGTATTCTTCTGTATAAAGGCATCTGACCGCCTTCAAATCCTATTCTCGGAGCCCCGGAACGTGCCTTTTGTCCCTTATGGCCCCTGCCTGCAGTTTTACCGTTGCCTGAACCATGTCCACGACCTTTTCTAAAGCGATTCTGCTTGGAACCTTCTGCCGGTCTTAACTCTGATAGATTCATTTACGTGCACCTCCTTCTTTTTGGCAATTATATTTCTTCAACCTTTACCATGTGTTTTATCTGTTCAATCATTCCCCTGACTGCAGCATTATCAGGCTTTTCTACGGTTTTATTTAACTTTGTCAAACCGAGAGCCTTAACTGTTGCTCTGTGCTTAGGAATGGCACCGATTGTTGACTTTACCAGTGTTATTTTTAATTTGTCTGCCATTTTGACACCTCCATATCAATTACTTAGGTAGAGCTTAGCCTAAAAGCTTCTCTACCGGTATTCCACGAAGCCTTGCAACTTCCTCAGGGGTCTTTAAGCGGCTTAATCCGTCAAGCGTAGCCAAAACAACGTTTTGCTTGTTGTTGGAACCGAGAGATTTGGTACGAATATTCTTATATCCAGCAAGCTCAAGTACGCTACGTGCCGGTCCTCCTGCGATTACACCGGTACCTTCGGGAGAACGCTTAAGAAGCACTGTAGAAGCACCGAACTTTCCGGTAAAATCATGAGGTATGCTACCGTTTTCGTCAATCGGTACTGTTATCATATTTTTAATGGCACTTTCCTTACCCTTGCGAATAGCTTCGGGAATTTCAGCGGCCTTTCCTAATCCGGCACCTACGTGTCCGTTTCTGTCTCCAACTACAACAAGCGCGGTAAAACGCATATTACGTCCGCCTTTTACAACCTTGGTAACACGCTTGATTGATACTACTTTATCATCTAATTCCAATTGACTTGTATCAATATGTGAACGTTTCATCTATTTTCCTCCTTACCTAGAATTCCAGACCAGCTTCTCTTGCCGCATCTGCCAATGCTTTGATCTTACCGTGATATATAAAACCGCCTCTGTCATAAACAACAGCCTTGATTCCTTTTTCCAATGCTCTCTTGGCAATAACGGTGCCTAAGTATGCTGCTGCCGCAACATCGTTGGTCTTCTGAAGCTTAGCCTTCACATCCTTTTCTAGGGTAGAAGCTGCTACTAAAGTATGACCGGCCGTATCGTCAATAATCTGCGCATACATATGATTATTGCTTCTAAATACTGCCAAACGCGGTCTCTCAGGAGTACCTGTGAAACGGTTACGGATTTTTCTATGTTTCTTTCTTCTCATTTCAGATCTGTTTACTTTACTAACCATTTTATTTCACTCCTCCTTTACTTCTTACCGGCCTTACCAACTTTGCGTCTGATAACTTCGTCAGCATACTTAATACCCTTGCCCTTATAAGGTTCAGGGGGTCTCTTGGCTCTGATTTCAGCGGCATATTGGCCAACCTTTTCTTTATCTATACCTCTAACAATTATCTTGTTCTGTCCGTCTACAACCGATTCAATTCCGTCCGGATCTACCATAACTACCGGATGAGAATATCCCAATGTCAATGTTAATTCCTTACCGGATTTAGCTGCTCTGTATCCTACACCGTTGATTTCCAATACCTTTTCAAATCCTTCGGTAACACCCTTAACCATATTTGCAATCAGGGTTCTGGTAAGACCATGAAGAGCTTTCATCTTCTTTAAATCATTGGGTCTTGATACAGTAACTACCGAACCGTCAACCTTTATAGTCATCTCCGCAGGCAACACTCTTTCCAGTGTTCCTTTGGGTCCTTTAACGGTCACTTTATTATTTTCTGCTACATCTACGGTTACTCCCGCAGGTATAGCGATAGGCATTCTTCCTATACGTGACATGCCCGCACCTCCTATGATTTTGAATGAAAATGTTTATATAAAACCTAGCTATACGAAATACTTCGATATAATACTAAGTCTGTTACACTTAAATACTTACTTTATATCATATATTAAGGCAGGCGAAATAACCGCCGCCATATTTAATCCGATATGCTGTTTAAATATTATCATTAGTAAGTACGAAACGGCATTTATCATTACCATATAAATGCCAGAACTTCTCCACCTACATTAAGTTCTCTTGCTTCCCTGTCGGTAAGCACGCCCTTGTTAGTTGAAATAATAGCTATTCCTAACCCGCCAAGAACCTTCGGCAATTTATCCTTGCTGGCATAAACACGAAGACCAGGTTTAGAGATTCTCTTAAGGCCGGTAATTACTTTCTCATTCTTATCTTTACCATATTTCAAAGTAATATGGATTGTCTTATGATTTCCGACTTCTTCAACTTCGTAATTTTTGATGTATCCTTCTCTTAATAAAATATCTGCAATAGCAATTTTAATCTTAGAAGCAGGTACATCAACTGTATCATGTTTTGCAGTATTTGCATTACGGATTCTTGTAAGCATATCTGCAATAGGATCGCTCATTGTCATATTTCGTTTGCCTCCTTTCTTGATCTCTTACCAGCTTGCCTTTTTAACACCTGGTATCTGTCCTTTGTAAGCTAATTCACGAAAGCATATTCTGCAGATTCCAAATTTCCTTAAATATGCATGGGGACGGCCACAAATTCTGCAGCGGTTATATTCTCTTGTGGAGAATTTCTGTTTTCGCTGCTGCTTAACTATCATTGACTTTTTCGCCATGGAAATTCCTCCTTACTTTCTAAATGGCATTCCAAACCCGGATAAAAGTTCACGAGCTTCTTCATCGGTTTTTGCCGTAGTAACAAAAATGATATCCATACCTCTTACCTTGTCAACCTTATCATAATCAATTTCAGGGAAAATTAACTGCTCTTTGATACCAAGGGCATAATTGCCTCTGCCGTCAAATGAATCCGGGCTGACACCTCTAAAGTCACGTACTCTGGGAAGAGCCAGATTGATCAGACGATCGGCAAAATCATACATTCTCTCACCGCGAAGAGTTACCTTACAGCCGATTGACATTCCTTGCCTAATTTTGAAGTTAGCTATAGATTTCTTTGCCTTGGTTATAACCGGCTTCTGTCCGGTGATGGTTTCCAAATCCTTTGCTGCAGACTCTAATACTTTAGGGTTATCTCTTGCTTCCCCAAGGCCCATATTGATAACGATCTTGTCAAGCTTCGGCACTTCCATATCATTCTTATATCCGAATTTCTTTTTCATGGCGGGAACAATTTCATTAAAATAATACTCTTTTAATCTAGCCACCTTTTCCAACCTCCTCTCTCAATCAGTCAATAACTTCGCCAGTCGTTTTTGCAACACGAACTTTTTTCAGGTTTCCGTTTTTATCTTCTATAAACTTAAAACCGATTCTGGTTACCTTGCCCTTATGAACATACATTACGTTTGATATGTCAATGGGTGCTTCCTGACGAACGATGCCACCCTTAGGATTTGCCTGATTGGGCTTGGTGTGCTTGGATATCATATTAACGCCTTCAACTATAACTCTTCCATCTTTTACTGCAAGCACCTTGCCCTCTTTACCTTTATCTTTACCGGCAATAACTCTTACGTTATCACCCTTCTTTATTTTCCTAGTTGCCACGGTCGACACCTCCTTATAATACTTCTGGTGCTAAAGAAACGATTTTCATAAAATGTTTCTCTCTTAATTCTCTTGCCACCGGTCCGAAGATACGAGTACCTCTGGGATTCAAATCATCTCTTATAATAACGGCAGCGTTTTCATCAAATTTTATATAAGAACCGTCTTTACGGCGTGTACCTTTAACGGTACGTACCACGACAGCTTTAACTACATCGCCCTTCTTAACAACACCGCCTGGCGTTGCATCTTTAACCGAAGCAACAATGATATCGCCTATATTGGCGTATCTTCTGAACGATCCACCTAATACTCTGATACATAGCAACTCTTTTGCACCGGTATTATCGGCGACTTTAAGCCTTGATTCAACCTGTATCATGATAATACTCCTTTCAGTTGTTATAAAACCAACTTTTCATAATATGAGTTTTATTACGGACTATTTTGCCCTTTCGATTATTTCGACAACTCTCCATCTCTTTTCCTTGGATAAAGGTCTTGTCTCCATAACTTTTACACGATCACCGATTTTGCACTCGTTGTTTTCATCATGTGCTTTTAATTTGCTGGTTCTTTTAACTATTTTACCGTACAACGGATGTTTAACATTGTCAACCAATTCAACAACGACAGTTTTATCCATCTTGTCGCTGACAACTCTGCCAATCCGTACTTTTCTCAAATTTCTTTCCATACACTACTCCTTTCCAGGACTATTAGCTGTTATCTTGTTTCAGCTAAGGAATCCTAAATTATTTGGACGCCCTCTTCATTTCAGTTATAACAGTCTGTATTCTTGCAATATTTCTTCTAACTTCCCTGATTCTGCTGGTGTTTTCCAATTGATTGGTAGCATTCTGGAATCTCAGATTGAACAGTTCCTTCTTTGCAGCCACCAATTCCTCATTTAAATCCTCAAGTGATTTTGCCCTTAAACTCTCTAAATATTTATTTGCTTTCACTGTTTTCACCGCCTTCTAAGTCTGCACGCGATACTATTTTACATTTTACCGGCAATTTGTGCATAGCAAGACGTAACGCCTCTCTTGCAGTTTCCTCAGGGATGCCGGCAATTTCAAACATAACGCGTCCCGGTTTAACAACCGCTACCCAATATTCTACGCTACCTTTACCTGAACCCATACGTGTTTCGGCAGGTTTTGCTGTTACCGGTTTATCAGGGAATATCTTAATCCAAACTTTTCCGCCACGCTTTGTAAAACGAGTCATGGCAACACGGGCGGCCTCAATCTGGTTTGATTTAATCCAAGCGGGCTCTACAGCAACTAAGCCATAATCGCCGTAGGCAAGAGTATTGCCTCTGGTGGCTTTTCCGTGCATAGTACCGCGAAATTGCTTACGATGCTTAACTCTCTTAGGCATTAACATTATTTATCGCTCCCTTCCTTTTTTGCTCCTTTTTTACTAGGAAGCACTTCACCAAGATAGATCCATACCTTAACACCCAGCTTACCGTAAGTGGTATCTGCTTCTGCAAAACCATAGCCAATGTTGGCGCGCAGTGTTTGAAGAGGTATGGTCCCTTCACTATAGTGTTCGGTACGAGCAATTTCGGCACCGCCAAGACGTCCGCTGACTGCTGCTTTAATACCTTTTGCTCCGGCCTTCATAGCTCTTGCCATTGTGGACTTCATAGCTCTTCTGAAAGAAATACGGTTCTCAAGCTGTGCTGCAATGCTCTCTGCCACAAGCTGAGCATCCAGATCAGGCTTCTTGATTTCCTTTATTTCCAGATTTACTTTTTTATCGGTAAACTTCTGAATTTCTTCTCTTAATTTCTCTATCTCACTGCCGCCTCTACCGATTACAACACCGGGTTTAGCAGTATGAATTATAATTTTCAGACGATCAGACGCTCTTTCAATTTCTATTCTGGATACGCCTGCACTGTATAAAGTCTTCTTAAGATATGTTCTGATCTTATGATCTTCTATAAGATTATCAGCAAAATCACGTTCAGCATACCATCTAGAGTCCCAATCATTTATGATACCGACTCTTAAGCCGTGGGGATTAACCTTTTGACCCATTATTGCCCTCCTTATCTCTCATTAAGCACTATTGTTATATGGCTCATTCTTTTTTCGATACGATAAGCCATTCCTCGTGCTCTAGGTTGAATTCTCTTCATAATCGGACCTTGGTTAGCATAACATTCTTCTATATATAATTTATCTGGATCCATATTCTTATACTCAGCATTGGCAATTGCTGATTTTAACAGCTTCTCAATTATTGAAGCAGCATATCTAGGACTATATGCCAATATACCGAGTGCTGTTTTTACATCTTTTCCACGAATAGCGTCAAGCACGAAACAAGCTTTTTGAACAGACACTCTGGCATAGGATAACGTAGCTTTCGCTCTGTTGTCCTTAACTTCATTTCTTTCTCTTTTAATCTGGGATCTATGTCCTTTAGCCATGGATGAACCTCCTTCCATTCAACGCAAAATTATTTCCTACCTGTTTTCTTCTCGTCTTTTCCATGTCCTCTATAAGTTCTGGTTGCGACAAACTCACCCAGCTTATGTCCGACCATGTCTTCAGTTATATATACAGGTACATGTCTTCTGCCGTCATGTACAGCAATAGTATGCCCAACCATCTGCGGGAAAATGGTAGACCGGCGTGACCAAGTTTTGATTACTGTCTTTTCGCCCGATTTGTTGAGAGCATCTATCTTTTTCAGTAAATGGTCATCAGCAAATGGTCCCTTTTTCAGTGAACGAGCCATGTATTCTAACCTCCTTAGAATTAATAATCATTGAAACCGCTCAATGATCCGTTAAATCATCAATTTATTTGAAAGTAATCGGTTGTCTGCTTAATTATTTTACAGCGCTTCCGTTTCTTCTTCTTACTATAAGCTTATTGGACTTCTTGTTGCGTTTTCTGGTCTTAAGTCCCAGAGCAGGCTTACCCCAAGGTGTTGAGGGACCAGGACGACCGATACCAGCCTTACCTTCACCACCACCGTGAGGATGGTCGTTAGGGTTCATAGCTGAACCACGTACAGTAGGTCTGAAGCCCATATGGCGCTTACGTCCGGCCTTACCGATTGTAACAAGTTCGTGATCTATATTTCCTACCTGACCGATTGTAGCCCTGCAGTTTAACGGAACCATTCTCATTTCACCGCTAGGAAGACGAAGGGTTGCATATTTACCTTCTTTAGCCATCAGCTGTGCTGAGTTTCCTGCAGCTCTAACTAACTGTCCGCCTTTGCCGGGATACAACTCAATATTGTGAACTTCGGTACCTACCGGAATATTTGCAAGGGGCAGGCAGTTTCCTACTTTAATTTCAACGTTTTCACCGCTCATTACCGTCTGACCTACCTGAAGGCCGTAAGGAGCAATGATATATGCCTTTTCACCGTCTGCATAGTGAAGCAATGCTATATTTGCGGTTCTGTTAGGATCATATTCTATGCTTGCAACCTTTGCGGGAATATTGTCTTTCCTTCTCTTGAAATCAATTATTCTGTATTTTCTTCTAGCGCCACCGCCACGATGTCTTACGGTAATTTTACCCTGATTATTGCGGCCAGCCTTTTTCTTTAAAGAAATAACCAGAGACTTCTCCGGCTTTGTGGCTGTAATTTCCGCAAAATCGGAAGTGGTCATGTGTCTTCTAGAAGGTGTATATGGGGTATATGTTTTAATTCCCATAATTTGCACTCCTTTCAAATGATGTATCAGCCATACCGACCTATCAGCCTTATTGGTACTTCGTTTGCCGATTTATCGGTTTGCTGATGTATCTGACGCATATTTATCAACATTTTGACACTGCTGTTTTAATACAATTCTTTATATCCAATTTATAAGCCGGATCTTACAGTCCGGAGAAGATCTCTATATCGGCACTGTCCTCTGTTAACTGAACAATAGCCTTTTTGGTTTTAGGTGTCTTACCTACCTGATATCCGCGTCTGCGGGTCTTACCATCCATGTTAATGGTATTTACTTTGGCAACCTTTGTGCCGGGGAACATTTTCTCGACAGCTTCCTTGATTTGATTCTTGGTAGCGTCGGTATGAACGGAAAATGTGTACTTTTTGCTGCCCATAAGTTCCATGCTCTTTTCTGTAACTATAGGCTTAAGTATAACATCATAATATTTAAGATCTGCCATTATGCGTACACCTCCTCAATTTGTGCCACGGCATCCTTAGTGATTACCAAAGTATCATACTTAAGAATGTCATAAACGTTAATGGAATTTGATAAAATAGTTCTTACATTAGGAAGATTTCTAGCAGAAAGAGTTACATTTTCATCTTTCTTGTCAAGAACGATGAGAGCCTTCTTAACCTTAAGGTTATCAAGTACCTCTTTCATCTTCTTGGTTTTAATCTCTGTAAAACCGAATTTATCAATAACAACGAATTTATCTGCCTGTACTCTGGATGTTAAAGCAGATTTAATAGCCAATGCTTTTTCTTTCTTATTCATCTTGAATGAATAATCTCTGGGCTTCGGTGCAAATACTACGCCGCCGCCTTTCCATTGAGGAGCTCTGATTGAACCTTGTCTAGCATGTCCGGTTCCTTTCTGTCTCCAAGGTTTTTTGCCGCCACCGCTAACTTCGGCACGAGTTTTGGCACTTTGTGTCCCCTGACGTTTATTAGCCAATTGGCTTACAACAGCCATATGAACCAGATGTTCATTTATTTCCACTCCGAAGACTGCATCATTAAGTTCTATTGTATCTACCTGTTTGCCTTCGATATTATAAACTGCTACATTTGCCATGATTTACGTTCCTCCTTTCTTCAGCTCTAGTTAGCTTTTACCGATTCCTTCAGTATAACTAAGGCTTTCTTGGGTCCCGGAACCGCACCTTTTACAAGAATAAGATTCTTGTCTGCGTCAACCCTAACAACCTCAAGATTCTGAATAGTCACCTTAACGTTACCCATATGTCCGGGCATCTTCTTGCCTTTAAACACACGGCCCGGGCTGGTGTTGGCACCGTTGGAACCGGCATGTCTATGATATTTGGAACCGTGAGCCATAGGTCCTCTGTGTAATCCGTGTCTCTTGATACCGCCCTGGAATCCCTTACCTTTTGATTTAGCGGTAGCATCAACTCTGTCTCCAGCCGCAAAAATATCGGCCTTGATTTCCTGACCTACTTTATAATCGGCCACATTATCCACTCTAAATTCCTTTAAAAATCTTTTTACTTTTACTCCGGCTTTAGCGAAATGTCCTTTTAACGGTTTGTTAACCAGAGTCTCTCTGATATCTCCATATGCAACCTGAATTGCATTATAACCGTCATTTTCTACCGTTTTAACCTGAGTTACATATACGGGACCGGCCTGAAGTACGGTTACCGGAACTAATTCCCCGTTTTCGCCGAAAACCTGAGTCATTCCGATTTTTGTTGTTAAAATCGCCTTCTTCATTTCTTAACCTCCTGTTTAATCTACAGCGGATTGCGACATACATCGCAATCATACTAGATGGTCTATAATAAACTATAAACCCTAATATTTTTCGTTCTGGTTTAATAAAATAATCAATCCGAATTACTGTTATTTTGTCTTCATCTTAATGTCAATATAAACACCTGCAGGCATCTCCAGCCTTGACAATGCATCAACTGTCTTCTGAGTAGGCGCAATGATGTCAATCAGTCTCTTATGAGTTCTCTGCTCAAACTGCTCTCTGGAATCCTTATACTTGTGTACTGCCCTAAGAATTGTAATTACTTCTTTTTTTGTGGGCAAAGGAACAGGTCCGCTTACCTTTGATCCTGTCTTCTTCACAGTTTCAATGATTTTTCCGGCAGATTGATCGATAAGCTGATGATCGTATGCCTTCAGTGTGATTCTCATTACTTGATTTGCCATAAAAAAAGCCGCCTCCTTTTCGCACTTTAATTCAGTACGACAAGTGGTGACTGTACACTCATCCGTGTGTATCTTCATTTACCATACGTATAATCCGGCTTGCTAAGATTATACAATTATTGCTGTCAAAAACGCCTATAATCGTATGTTCCGGATGCTTATGCTAGTGAGTTATTCACACGTTTTATCTGCCATAGGCAGAACATTATTGTACAGTGACTTGTCGCCAGTTTTATAACTTGACCTTCGCTCCGCGTAAAAACCTACTGCAATCCAGTAGCAACCTTACGCCTCAACGCTATCAACGTCACAACACGAGATATTATACACTACACAAAGGCCAATTGCAAGCACTTTTTTTCTATAAACCAAAGATTTTTACAAAATTTTGACTCCCCTCATGGCTTTCTCCGGTACCTGTATTTTTTATAATATATATTGGCCCATTTTACCTTCTTATCCTATTATTACCTTTTTATAACTTAATTATTTAACAAGGTCTGCAATTACCGGAACAAATAAAATTTTTATAATCAACTGTTAATCCCTAATCAGATTAATAATACGTAAGTTCAAACTCATTAACTCAGCATATTGTTTTACTGATACCTTATTCGTTTCTTTCCCATCTTCCCGCTGCGCCGCTCGGAAGTACCAGGCCTTTGCCGCTCACCGGCAGTCCTATTTCGTCTGCAGTTACTTTACCGGAAAATTTCTTCCCTATAGTTTCGGAAATCATATAAGCCAGCACACCTGCCTGAAGACCGGTTGTATATGAATTAATAAGGAAGAAAATCGGATCATCGCTTAAGACCTTAACACACAGCTCTATTAAAGGAAAGACATCATCCTCAATCTTCCATATTTCCCCCTTGGGCCCTCTTCCGTATGACGGAGGATCCATGATAATGCCATCGTATTTATTGCCCCTGCGGATTTCTCTTTCTACAAATTTTACGCAGTCATCTACAATATATCTGATAGGCGCATTTTCCAGACCGGAGCTTTTGGCATTTTCTTTAGCCCATGTGACCATCCCTTTTGATGCATCCACATGGGTAACCGCCGCCCCTGCCTTGGCTGCTGCCAGTGTGGCTCCTCCGGTATAGGCAAACAGATTCAAGATTTTGACCTGGCGGCCTTTTTCCTTTTTTATTTTTTCAGAAAACCAATCCCAGTTGACCGCCTGTTCAGGGAACAAGCCTGTATGCTTGAAGCTGAAAGGCTGCAGATTAAAGGTAAGCCCTTTGTAAGAAATGGTCCACTGTTTCGGGAGGTCAAAAATTTCCCATTCCCCTCCTCCTTTTGAGCTTCTGTGATAATGGGCATTTACCTTTTTCCACCCCACATGGTTTCTTGGGGTATCCCATATGACCTGAGGGTCGGGCCGTACCAGAATATACTTCCCCCAGCGTTCCAATTTTTCTCCCTTTGAAGTATCAAGCACCTCATAGTCTTTCCAATCCTTAGCAACCCACATAATACTCTCACTTTCCTGTCATTTTTGGTATTTGGTACACAATTTAAACAATTGCCTTTAACCGTTTCCGGTTGAAATTTAAAATAAATACATTATATTTAAGTTGAAAATAGTTTTTACCTAATAATAATGTTTAAATCATTAAGAGTTTTTCTTAATTTTCATATAAATTTTCATATTTCTAAAGATATTAAGGCTGATGTTATCAGACCGATATTCATATAAATTCTTAATTTAATAAAATAACCGAAAATAATTATATCCTTTATAAAAAAAGAATTGTCAAGACTAAAAATAAATAATTGAAATTTTATGCGGCTTCTTAGTTTTATCACATAAATCAAAAAAAATAAAGGTGTAAATCCACATGATATATTTTGGTTGATTTACACCTTTATTATCATATATAAGAGCCAGTTTTTCAATCTTTACATAAGATTAATCTGAAAACTGTGTTAGCATTATCAGTCATTCTTTACAACAGGGTCGTAACCTATTACGGTCCATATACCCGTATCATCCTGCCTTACAAGCCGTTTAAGATATACATACTCGGCAATGGATTTTTCATGGTTAATTTTTACCACCGCATTTACTCCGTCGTTTTTTATAAGCTCTATGTTTTCATAAGGGATTTCATACTCACCTTCGATACCTTCCGGTGAAATAAGAAGATTTACAAAAACTTGTGCGACAAAAACAGGATCCAGCCTCCATGGGGAATGTCCGGCATCCACACTCTTCTGCTCATTCTTTTCTGTCTCAATATCATACGGCACTTCAATCTGAGGTTTTAATTCTGTTTTATCCTTTTCCGGAAGATAAATTTCTCCTCCAAAAACAGCTTTCGCAAACTCACTTAATACATCCATATCTTTGCCGTAGACCGTATATTCCATATCTGCCTGCTGCCATCGTATAGACCTTAAACCCGGTATCCCCTGATAATTATTTAAAATTTCGGCAATATTATTGTTTACCAAACCGATCACCGCATCAGAAGCCGCTTTAAACTTGTCTTTGGCTTTTTCCTGAATAAAGGTTATTTCCTTTTCTTTATCGATATGGCTAAAAGTCAGTTTTATTGCACCGCTATTTGTCAAAACTGCAATCCTTGAAAGAACGTAATCCCCTATATTATTAGGAATTTCAGGCATAAAGCCTGCTATTTCTTTTGCCTCCTGCAAGGTGGCAACCAATTGCTCAGGATTTATTTCCACTACTTCAAAACCCTCAGGTTTATTATAAATTAACAGTTCAGCCGGTATTTCGTCTGTAAATTCCAGTTCCGTATAATATGTTTTAGTCAACAGGGCATTATAAATCGCCGTTTCTTTTTTTATCGGAAGATCGGTATTAGTATCAACCCAAATTTTATACGGCAGGCCTCCGTCCGGAGTAATTTCATATATATCGGTTTCCCTGTTAAGTAAAATTTCCTGTCCGATTTTTTTAACAGATTGGGCTTTTGTGATATCGCTTATTTCCTCTCTCAGATCAAAAGTAAAACGATAAGGGTCAGGTTCGGCTGCAAACATGTAAACCTTTTTTATATCAGGCCGTATTTGCCACCTGTTAAAACCGTTGTTTATTGTAATAACTCCTTCTGTTCCTTCATCCAACTGCTTTACAAAATATTTTCCTTCCGTATCCGCCCAAACTTCCTGTCTGGATACGTATACAATTTCACCTAAGCCGTTTATTTCCGCTGTCTCAATAATTCCGTGATATGCTTTTACTTTGTTATAGGCCTGTTCCATGGCTTTAACAATATTATCGGACCCTAGCCTTCCGTTAAGAAGATATACCGTAGCTAAAGCCATAATAACAAAAGCAACTGTTATAGCAGCCGTAATAAGCCTTTTTTTTACGTAGGATTCTAAGTCAGTCATCTTTTTCTGATTTCTAGAAGTATTTGAATTTGTATTTTCCTTTACGAAATTAGCCAAGTTCTTTTCATAACCTTCGTCTGGCATGACCGGATCACGAAGGGATTTAATCATTCGGACAGTATACATAAGCTGTTCCATTTCTTTGTCATAACCGCCCGAAATATGCTCTTTCGGCATTTCTTCATTATTTAAGCAATCTATGTATTTAGACAATCTCTTTATTCTGTTCATCTTTTCCTCCCGCTTACATTTCACTCATTAATTTATACATGGCTTTAACTGCACGAAACTGCAAAACTTTAACCGCATTTTCTTTTTTATTCATTTTTTGGGCCGTTTCCTTTATGGAATAACCTTTTAAAATTCTGTATTCCAAAACCTTTCTCTGATCAATAGTAAGCTTGCTTAATGCCTCCTCGACCCGGTACCGTTCTACAACCAGATCGGCAAAATCATCATCAGCAGGCTCTTTACCTTTTACTTCTTCTATATCAATTGTCATTGCCCTTGCCTTTATCTTTCTAAAACGGTCCCGTATTATATTTAAAGCAATTGTCTTAAGGTAATTCTTATGATTCAAAACAGACACATTTGAGTTTAGATTTTGATATATTGTTTTTTCAAAAGCTTCCTGCGTAATGTCTTCGGCTTCTTCCCTGTTTTGCACTCTATAATAGATAAATCTGTATAATTCTTCCCAGTTTTCTTTGCAAAAACTTTCTATATAATCATTTTTTGATTTTTGATCCGGGGTTTGTGTCATCTTGCGCATCCATTCATTTTCCTCCCATAATTTATAATTTTTATATGATTTAGGTAACACTTCATAAAACACTTCCGAACTTATTTCAAATATAAGTATCCTAACATCTGCATTATCGTTTATACCTTTATAAATCATATTTCTATATATATAGACGAATTAAGCTCTGATAAAGTTACGCCCAAATTTATAATTTTAAATTAACTTATTTAAGACATACCCAAAATCAACCGCCTAAACTCTTTGACTAATCCATATTAATAATAGAATTCTTTTTGGTTTGCGGGCTATTATTGCTCTTCTTTATACCTTAATAGTTAAAGAACAAATAATTAGGCAATCTGAACATTCTTTAAGTTTTCCTTTAACTTCTTTTTATCATTCTAACCGGATTTTAACTTGACGATATCTTACATTCATAATAAACTTGAAATTGTAATAGGTTGTAAAAACAAGGATTCACCGATACATAAGGAGGGATAAACATGGGAATTCTTTCAAGATTTAAAGACATTATGCAGAGCAATATTAATGCACTTCTGGATAAAGCCGAGGACCCCGAAAAAATGATAGATCAGTGCTTAAGAAACTTAAATTCCGATTTGGGCAAGGTAAAATCCGAAACTGCCGCTATTATGGCCGAGGAACAAAGAGCTAAAAGACAATTGGACGAATGCAATGCCGAGATTGAAAGAATGCAGCAATTTGCAATTAAGGCATTGGAAGCCGGAAACGAAGACGATGCCAGAAAATTTTTGGAACATAAAGCATCCTTGGTTTCCAAACAAGCCGGCTTGGTGGAGGCCTATGAACTTGCCAAAAATAATGCGGATCATATGAGGCAGATGCATGATAAACTGGTATCCGACATAGCCGAACTGGAAGCAAGGAAAGACATGATTAAGGGTAAGCTTGCGGTGGCAAAAACCCAGGAGCGCATAAATAAGATGAGTTCGTCAGTAGCAAGCGCCAATAACTCCATATCAAGTTTTGAAAAATATGAGGAATTGGCAAACAAGGCTCTGGACAAAGCCAATGCCATGGCAGAACTTAACCGCTCCTCCAAAAATCAGACCATTGAAGATCTTACCAAAAAATACACCTCCGATATATCGGTGGATGACGAACTGGCAGCATTAAAAGCAAGTTTAAATAAATAATCCGGTTAAATGTCCGCCAATACGAAGTGCATATCTTCTTATTTGCGGACATTTTTTAAATCATGGGCAAGGAGAGAAGTGCTATGGTAACACATTATAAATGTCCCAATTGCGGGGCCGACATGGAATTTGATGCAAGCTCGGGAAAGCTTAAATGCCATAGTTGCCAAAGAGAAGAAAGTATAGAAAAGATGGCCGGTTTAAACAATATTCCCGACGGTGCCCAGGTTTCATACAATATAGAAGATGAAGACAAGAAAGCCGAGCAGACTTTTTTTGAAAAAGATTATGAAGATCCATTATTTGAAGATAATTCTACCCACCATCATGCTTTTTCGGAACACGAAATAACAGAATACCACTGTCAGAATTGCGGTGCTGTACTTATTACCGAACCGCAGACAACAGCTACCAGATGCAGTTTCTGCGGGGCAGGTATAGTAATAAGCGAGCGCTTGTCGGGGACTTTCGCACCGGACTATGTAATTCCTTTTTCCATCACAAAGGAACAAGCCCAGGAAGCATTTAAAAAATGGTGCAAAAAAGGCCTTCTTTTACCAAGTGATTTTAAGGTTGCAGATAGAATTAAGGATATAACCGGCATATATGTACCCTTTTGGTTATACGATTTGAACGGCAAAGGCGAAGCGGTTGCCACATGTACAAAAGTTCGTACTTATACCAGAGGCGACTGGATTTATACGGAAACAAGATACTATAATGTTTACCGCAAAGTAGACCTTGATTATTTAAAGGTTCCCTGCGATGCCTCAAAAAAAATGGATGATTCCATGATGGATAAATTGGAGCCCTATACTTACGGTAATTTAAAAGATTTTAAAATGCCATATCTGGCAGGCTTTGTCGCCGAAAAATACGATTATGACGATGAGCAATTACTGCCCAGGGTAAAAAACCGTGTTTATTCTTATGTAGAATCATACCTTAAATCTACCATTACCGGATATACCACCGTACACTTTAACAAATTGGATATCCACATTAGGAAAAAGGATGCAAAATATGCTTTACTGCCGGTATGGATGGTTTGCTATGATTATAAAAAAGCCGAGCATACTTTTGCCATGAACGGCCAGACCGGAAAAATAGTAGGAAAACCTCCTATCAGCAAAGGCAAGGTTGCAGCCTGGTTTTTCGGTGTATCCGGCGGCTGTTTCCTCCTTCTTCGTATATTGACCTTAATTATGGAGGGTGGGTGGTAATTATGACAATGAATAAATTACTTATAAAGTTAGCTAAAACATTCATCTTATATTTTGCTGCTCCACTTATCCTTCTGTCGGCTGTATATTGTATTGTTGCTGGCAGTTTTACCGGAACGGCTTACGCTTCAACTGATTATGTAACGGATTACGAAAATGGAAGACGCATTTTTGATGAAGCGGGATTGCTTACCGATACGGAAAGAGAATATCTGGAATCCTTAAGCAAAAAATACGGCGAGCAAGCCGGTATAGAAATAATTGTCCTAACCCATAACGATGCCCACGCCGTTTATCCGGAAAAATATATTGAAGATTTTGAGGACCTGCTTCCTGTTGATGACCGGGTATATTTTCTGTACGATTTATATCGTGGGGAAATATTCATGGAAGGATATGGGCTGGCCGAAACCTATATTCATTCCAAAAGAATAGACGAAATATTTGACAGTGTGGAGGACGATTTAAGAAACGGCAATTATCTTGAGGCCTTTAAAACATATATCATACAATCCGCAGCTTATATGGAAGACGATACGGAACTTAACTATGATCATAATTATAAATATGATACTCCGCCCGCTGACTTTGATGCAGACAACAAGTATACCTATGATGATTATGATTATAACTATCATTATAAAAGTTATTATAAAGCCGAACAGAAAAAGAATAACATATTATTTAACGTCTGGTTTCAGCTTTTGATCTCCCTGTTTATAGGAGGAAGTGTTGTAGGTGTGTTAGCCTATAGTTCCGGAGGAGTAATGACCGCCGGCGCCAGGGACTATCTTGACAGAAGTAAATCCGGTCTCATAGGTTGTAAAGACCAATATACCCACTCAACCGTAAGCAAAGTAAGAAAACCCAGCTCCAATTCTTCATCTGGAGGCGGTGTCAAAAGCAGCGGCGGATTTAATTCGGGGGGTTTTAGAGGAGGAGTTTCTTCAGGTGGCCGCTCTCACAGTTCAGGAGGCAGGAAATTGTAATAATATAATTAAAATAGATCTGATTTAAAATAATTGTACCTGTTAACTAAGTTATCTAAGTAATGCTAAATACAGTTACGCACATATAAAGGGATTGATACGGCAAAATACCGGATTATATCAAAATGAATAAAGCCACAAAAATTCCATATATAGGAAGGTTGCAAAGGAAGTAGCTACTGATTAAAATTAAATTCTTTAAACTATATCATTTAATCAATAGGAGGTTCAATATGGGACTGTTTTCAAAGCAATTCGCAAATGTTGTGGAATGGGAAGAATTTCGCGACGATATGATATTCTACAAATGGAACAATAAAGAGATAAAAAAGGGCAGCAGACTGATTATCCGTCCCGGCCAGGATGCCATATTCCTTTATAACGGCAAAATAGAAGGTATCTTTACCGACGAAGGTGATTACGATATCGAATCTCAAATTATACCCTTTTTATCCACCCTTAAAGGCTTCAAATTCGGCTTTAACAGCGGAATGAGAGCCGAAGTTCTTTTTGTCAATACCAAAGAATTTGTTACAAAATGGGGGACCCAAAATGCCATAAATATTCCCACTCCTTCACTGCCCGGCGGTATGCCAGTCCGCGCCAACGGAACGGTTACATTTAAGGTTTCCGACTATGTCAAACTTATAGATAAGATAGCCGGCGTAAGACAAAGCTATCTGGTGGAGGATGTAAGAATCCGTATCACGGCTGTACTGGATCAGTTGCTGATGAAATGGATCGTCAAAGAAGGTAAGGATATGTTTAACCTACAGGCAAATTCCTTTGAAATTGCCGAAGGAATAAGAGCAGACCTCGACATGCAGTTGTTTGACAGCGGCCTTTCAGTCACAGGATTTAATATTATGAGCTTTAACTATCCTGAAGAAATTCAGAAGATGATCAACAAAAATGCCTCCCACAGCATGGTCGGTGACCTCGGCCGTTATCAACAGATTGAAATGACGGAAGGTATTGCTTCCGGTAAAGTAAGAGGCGGCAGCACTGCGGCAGACATGGCAGGCATGATGATGGGGATGAACATAGCCAATCAGATGCTGAAAAATATGAACGAGCAGGCAAATTTAAATCCGGGTCAGCAAACCGGTACCGGGCAAAATCCATCCGGCCAGGCCACATCATCAAAGCCTAATTTCTGTCCAGACTGCGGCCATAAAACGGAAGGAGCAAACTTCTGTCCTAACTGCGGCAGAAAACTGATATAAAATAAATATTATGAATATAAAAGGCTTGAACAATAAACCGGTATTTATCTGTTCAAGTCTTTTTCTTGCTTAATCACTTACTAAATAAAAATTTTCAACTTAATAAAGAAAAACCTACATCCTAAAAGAATTATTACATTATTTGTCTACTATATTAAAAAGCAAAATAAGATGATATTTGCATTCATATTTTGTATGTGCTAAATTTTACATATCAGTTTCGAATAAGCAAAAAAACACCATATAGCCTGTCAGGTTATATGGTGTTTTTATAATAATTACTATTTATATCTATAATTTACTGTACTTTGAAAACTTCATCGTTTACTAGCCTGTTAAGCTTTTCTAGAGCATCCTCCCTGGTGTTTCCTTTGACTCCAAAATAGAACTTAATTTTCGGTTCAGTTCCCGAAGGTCTTACGGCACACCATGCATCATCGTTCATTTCATAATAAAGAACATCTGACTTTGGAAGATTGGTAGGAGTAACTTCTCCGGTTGCCAAATCTGTTATGGTATCATTTTTATAGTCTCTTATTTTTAAGATTTGGTATCCGCCTGCGGTTTTAGGAGGATTTTTACGGTATCCTTCCATAATTGCTTTGATCTTTTCCATACCCTCTATTCCTTTTAAGGTGTAGGAAACGGTTTTTTCTTCATAATATCCGTATTTTTTGAAAATACGATCCATTTGATCATAAAGGGATATTCCACGGTCTTTATAATATGCCGCCGCTTCACATAAAGTCATTACTGCAGAAACGGCATCTTTATCCCTGGCATGAGTTCCAACCAGGCAACCATAACTTTCCTCATATCCGAATACAAACTCATTGGATCCGGTTTCTTCAAACATTCTTATCTGTTCTCCTATATATTTAAAACCGGTTAAAACTTCAATAAGTTTAGCTTTGTATTCTTTGGCTATTTGATCCGTTATATTTCCGGAAACGATAGTTTTAATAAGGGCGCTGTTTTTAGGCAGTATTCCTTTTTCGGCTTTTTGCGAGAATACATATTCCGCAATCAAGGCACCTGTCATATTTCCGTTGAACAACACAAATTTCCCGTTATTGTCCCGTACCTGAATACCCAACCTGTCCGCATCCGGATCTGTTGCCAGAATCACATCGGCGTTGACTTTCTCGGCAAGTTCAAGTGCCAGCTTATATACCGCAGGATCTTCTGGATTAGGATAATCTACAGTTGAAAAATCGGGGTCCGGCAGTTCCTGCTCAGGAACAACATATACATTCTTAAATCCCAGTTCGCTAAGAATTCTTCTTACAGGTACATTACCGGAACCATGCAAAGGAGTATATACTATTTTTAATTCTTTTCCCTTTTCACTAACCGGATTGATAACAAGTTTCTTTAAACAGTCTATGTACCTGTCATCAATTTCCTTTCCGATTATAGTCAAAAGGCCCTCTTTTAAAGCATCCTCTTTGCTCATGGTCTTGGTTTCGGAAAAATCCTTTATTGCATTAACTTCCCCTATGATCTCCATATCCCTGGGAGATGTTACCTGGGCGCCGTCTTCCCAGTAAACCTTGTAACCGTTGTATTCCGGAGGGTTATGGCTTGCTGTTATAACTACGCCTGCAATACATCCAAGTTCTCTTACGGCAAATGAAAGTTGAGGAGTAGGTCTTAAAGATTCAAACAAATAAGCCTTAATCCTGTTGGCTGCAAGGCACAGGGCGGTTTCCAAAGCAAATTCCGGAGACATTCTTCTGGAATCATATGCTATTACTACACCTTTACTTTGTCCGTTCTGCTTGATAATGTAATTAGCAAGGCCCTGAGTGGCTTTTCTTACAGTATATATGTTTAGTCTGTTTGTTCCGGCACCTAGAATTCCTCTTAAGCCCCCGGTACCAAACTCCAAATCTTTAAAGAATCTCTCCTTAATTTCATTTTCATTGTCTTTTATGGCTTCCAGTTCTTTTTTTGTTTTTTCATCGAAATACGGATTCGAAAGCCATTCATTGAATCTTCTTAAATATTCCATGCTGATCCCCTCAAATCTTTTTTCGTAATATATTATGTTCAAAATCAAATAAGCTACCACTAATTTTTAAAAAGAGAGGCAATGAACTTCCCAGCCCATCACCCCTCTTCCCTTGCATATGCAAATTGATCCGCCAAACGGCTTTTAATGTTAATTTATCATGTCATTAGATAAATATTTTGATTAAATTACAGACCGTCGCTGTAGTCATCTTCGTCAATACCCTTTAAATTAAACTCGGTTTCAGTCCAATCTCCGTCATTGTGAGTTTCCTCACCGTAAGAGATATGCGCATCATCTACACCTGGTATGCTGTCTTCTCTTCCCAGTCTGTCATCATTACTTGCAAATTTTTCTTCGCTGAAGACCACATCGGGTATTCCGTCTTCTCCTTCAAACATTTCATCATTAACGCCAGATACCTTACTTCCTTCGTTATCCTCATCGTTAAACAGGCTGTCATTTAAACTTCCTTCAGGATAATCAAAGGTATCAAAGTCATCGGTATAACCGCCCTCATGATACATATTATCGGTTAAATTATTATCCTCACCTTCGGTACTTATCTTTACACTGCGGTATTTCTTCATACCGGTTCCGGCAGGAATTAATTTACCGATTATAACGTTTTCTTTTAATCCGATGAGCGGATCTATTTTTCCTTTTATGGCAGCCTCAGTTAAGACCTTGGTGGTTTCCTGGAATGATGCTGCCGACAGGAAGGAGTTGGTTGCCAAAGCAGCCTTAGTGATACCAAGCATTACCCGTTTTCCCTCGGCAGGTTTTAGACCTTTTTCAACCATAGCCTTGTTGACCTCTTCAAATTCCATAATGTCAACCAGTGAACCCGGAAGGAAATTGGTATCTCCGTTATTTTCAACACGGACTTTCTTAAGCATCTGACGGACTATAACCTCAATATGCTTATCGTTAATTTCAACACCTTGCAGGCGGTATACCCGTTGTACTTCCTGGATCATATAATCCTGAACAGCACGGATACCCTTTATCTTAAGAATGTCGTGAGGATTTACACTACCTTCTGTAAGTTCGTCACCTGCTTCAATAGTGTCTCCCTCATTAACTTTTATTCTTGAACCGTAAGGGATAAGATATGCTTTGGATTCCATGGTTTCGGGGTTGGTTACTATAACTTCTCTCTTCTTCTTGGTGTCCTTAATAGTAACTGTACCGCCGAACTCTGCAATAATAGCAAGTCCCTTAGGCTTTCTTGCTTCAAACAATTCCTCTACACGAGGCAAACCTTGTGTGATATCGTCGCCGGCCACACCACCGGTATGGAAGGTACGCATGGTAAGCTGTGTTCCCGGTTCACCGATAGATTGCGCTGCTATAATACCTATAGCTTCACCAACCTGAACCGGTTCTCCGGTAGCCATGTTGGCGCCGTAACACTTAGCACATACACCGATACGGGATTTACATGTCAATACTGTTCTTATCTTAACCTTTTCAATGCCCGCATTTACTATAGCTTCTGCCCTCTTAGGCGTAATCATATGATTTGCTTTAACTATAACGTTGCCATCAGCATCGTAAACTGTTTCGCAGGCATATCTTCCGGTAATTCTTTCCTGTAAGGTTTCGATAACTTCCTTGCCGTCCATGAAGGCTCTTACCCACATTCCCGGTATTTCCTCGTCATGCTCATGGTCGCAGCAATCCGCCTCTCTGATAATTAAATCCTGAGCAACGTCAACAAGACGGCGGGTCAGATAACCGGAGTCAGCGGTACGAAGAGCCGTATCTGAAAGACCTTTTCTTGCTCCGTGAGCAGAAATAAAGTATTCCAAAACGTCCAAACCTTCACGAAGGTTAGACTTAATAGGCAATTCAATGGTACGACCCGATGTATCGGCCATAAGTCCGCGCATACCGGCCAGCTGTTTAATCTGCTTATCGGAACCGCGGGCACCGGAGTCTGACATCATCTTAATGTTATTAAATCTGTCCAGTCCGGCAAGCAGTTTGTCCGTAAGCACACGGTCTGCTTCTTTCCAGGTATCTATAACCGTATTGTATCTTTCTTCTTCGGTCATTCTGCCTCGGCGGTACTCTCTGTTAATCCTTTCAATGGTAGCTTCCGCTTCGGCAAGAATTTCTTTCTTATCACTGGGCACTACCATATCGGATATGGATACGGTAAATGCTGCCTGTGTCGAATATTTATAACCCAGTGCTTTAATTGAGTCAAGTAGCTCTGCCGTCTGGGTAGTGCCGTGGATATTAATACATCTTTCCAGTATAGGTTTTAACTGCTTTTTACCTACTACAAAGTCAATCTCCAGCTCAAGGAAGTTTTCAGGCTTACTTCTGTCAACAAAGCCAAGGTCCTGAGGAATTACTTCGTTGAAAATGAAGCGGCCTAAAGTAGATTGCACTACCTTCGACACTTTTTGGCCTTCGCTGTTGATACCTGTCCTCTTAACCCTTATAGGCTCATGAAGAGTTATTAATTTATTCTCATATGCCATAATGGCTTCATTTACGCTCTTGAATGAACGTATTATGCCTGATTCATTCGGTCTGTCTATTGTCAGATAATATATACCCAGAACCATGTCCTGAGAAGGAACCGTAACCGGTGCGCCGTCCGAAGGCTTTAACAGGTTGTTGGGTGAAAGCAGCAAGAATCTGCACTCTGCCTGTGCCTCCGCAGACAAGGGAAGGTGAACGGCCATCTGGTCTCCGTCGAAGTCTGCGTTATAAGCGGTACATACAAGCGGGTGAAGCTTAATGGCCTTACCTTCAACCAGCACGGGCTCGAAAGCCTGAATACCCAGTCTGTGCAGTGTCGGAGCACGGTTAAGCATAACAGGATGTTCTTTAATAACATCCTCAAGTACGTCCCATACTTCAGGCTGAAGTCTTTCCACCATCTTTTTGGCGGACTTAATATTATGAGCGGTACCTCTTGCTACCAGCTCTTTCATAACGAAAGGCTTAAATAACTCAATAGCCATTTCCTTAGGAAGTCCGCACTGATATATCTTAAGTTCCGGACCGACTACGATAACCGAACGGCCGGAGTAGTCAACTCTCTTACCCAGCAGGTTCTGACGGAAGCGTCCCTGCTTACCTTTTAACATATCGGATAAGGATTTAAGCGGACGATTTCCGGGACCGGTAACAGGTCTTCCTCTTCTTCCGTTGTCAATTAAGGCGTCTACAGCTTCCTGAAGCATTCTCTTTTCGTTTCTGACAATGATGTCAGGAGCACCAAGTTCAAGAAGCCTCTTTAACCGGTTGTTACGGTTAATAATCCTGCGGTACAGGTCGTTCATATCGGAAGTGGCAAATCTTCCGCCGTCAAGTTGAACCATAGGCCTAAGATCAGGAGGGATAACCGGAATAACCGTAAGTATCATCCATTCCGGTTTGTTTCCTGACTCGCGGAAAGCTTCCATAACTTCCAGCCTTTTTATTATTCTGGCTCTCTTTTGTCCGGTGGAATCCTTTAGGACCTTTTTAAGCTCCTTGGTTTCCTTTTCCAGATCAATATTTCTTAAAAGTTCCTGGATGGCTTCCGCACCCATACCGACACGGAAACTTCCTTCGCCGTATTTTTCTATCGCTTCCTGTTTTTCTCTTTCGTTAAGTATTTGTTTATATTGAAGATCGGTATTACCTTTATCAAGAACAATATAGGCAGCAAAATACAATACTTTTTCCAATGCTCTGGGTGACAGATCCAGCATTAATCCCATACGGCTGGGAATTCCTTTAAAATACCAGATATGGGATACCGGTGCTGCCAGTTCAATATGGCCCATTCTTTCACGACGTACACTGGATTTTGTTACTTCAACACCACAGCGGTCACATACTACACCTTTATATCTGATTTTCTTATATTTTCCGCAGTGGCACTCCCAGTCTTTGCTCGGACCGAATATTCTTTCACAGAACAACCCGTCTTTCTCCGGTTTTAAGGTTCTATAGTTAATAGTCTCCGGTTTTTTTACTTCTCCTCTTGACCATTCCCTTATTTTTTCCGGAGATGCTAGGCCGATTCTTATGGCTTCATACGATATTTCAACTTCATTATTATTAATAATATCAGGCATTATTTGGCTCTCCCTTCATTAAAGTTCATAAATTGCATCCTTAGATGCGACAGTTAGAATAAATCATCAGAACTGTCATCTATATCATCAAAATACAAATCGTCGGTATCACTGTCTGAATCATCGGAGATTTCTTCGTAAATATCAAAGAAGCTACTGTCAATATCTTCTTCTCCTGTTTCACTATAACCGGCATTGTCATAACCTTCATCATACCTGAAGCTGTTGTCGCCTTCAATAAGCTGTGTCATATCGGAATCACTGTAATCTACGCCCTCTGTCAGCTTGACTTCATTGCCGTTCTCGTCAAGTACGGTAACATCGAGAGCCAGTGACTGAAGTTCCTTAAGCAGAACCTTAAATGATTCCGGAATACCGGGCTCACTGATATTTTCGCCCTTAATAATTGCTTCGTAGGTTTTAACACGGCCGGTCACATCGTCCGATTTTACCGTCAGAATTTCTTGAAGGATATATGCGGCACCGTATGCCTCCAGTGCCCAAACCTCCATTTCACCGAATCTTTGTCCGCCAAATTGTGCCTTTCCGCCTAAAGGTTGCTGTGTTACTAACGAATATGGTCCTGTAGAACGGGCATGAATCTTATCATCAACCAGATGGTGCAGTTTCAGGTAATGCATGAATCCGACGGTAACAGGCTGATCGAAAAACTCACCTGTTCTGCCGTCACGGAGCATTACTTTACCGTCACTGTTTATCGGAACACCCTTCCATTCATTATTTTCTCCGTAATGCTGCTTCAGATGTTCAAACAGGTAAGGGTGCAGTTTATCTTTATATTTTGCTTCGAAATCTTCCCATTCCATGTTGGCATAATCATTGGCAATTCTTAAGGTTTCCATTATATCTTCCTCATTGGCACCGTCAAATACGGGAGTTGCCACATCAATTCCCAGTATTTTTGCTGCCAATGACAGATGAATTTCCAGTACCTGTCCGATATTCATACGGGAAGGTACACCCAGAGGATTTAAAACTATATCCAGGGGTCTGCCGTTCGGTAAATACGGCATGTCTTCAACAGGTAATACACGGGATACTACACCCTTATTACCGTGACGGCCTGCCATCTTATCACCGACCTGAATTTTTCTTTTCTGAGCAATATACACTCTAACCGTTTGATTTACTCCGGGCGGCAGTTCATCCCCGTTTTCTCTTGTAAATACCTTGGCATCTACTACTATTCCGTATTCACCGTGAGGAACCCTAAGAGAAGTATCCCTTACTTCCCTTGCTTTTTCACCGAATATTGCTCTAAGCAAGCGTTCTTCGGCGGTAAGCTCGGTTTCACCCTTAGGTGTTACTTTACCGACAAGGATATCTCCTGCACGGACCTCGGCGCCTATTCTTATAATACCTCTTTCATCCAGGTCTTTAAGGGCATCGTCACCGACACCGGGTACATCCCTGGTGATTTCTTCGGGGCCGAGTTTGGTATCTCTTGCTTCTGCCTCATATTCTTCTATATGAATGGATGTATAAACATCATCTCTTACAAGACGCTCACTAAGAAGGACAGCGTCCTCGTAGTTATATCCTTCCCAGGTCATAAAGCCGATCAGAGGGTTCTTACCTAAAGCCAGTTCACCTTTGCAGGTAGAAGGACCGTCGGCAATAACCTGGCCTTCTTCAACCCTGTCACCCTGATTTACTATCGGCTTTTGATTTATACAGGTCCCCTGGTTGCTTCTTGCAAATTTTATAAGCCTGTAAGTGGACTTGGTGCCATCATCATTCTTAACAACAATATCTTTCGCGGTAACCCTTTCAACCACACCGGATTTTTTGGCAAGTACACATACTCCTGAGTCAATGGCAGCCTTTGCCTCTATACCTGTTCCCACTACAGGATTTTCAGTCTTAATCAAAGGAACAGCCTGACGCTGCATGTTGGCCCCCATCAGGGCACGGTTTGCATCGTCATTTTCCAGGAAAGGTATGAGTGATGTTGCCACCGAGAACACCATCTTAGGAGAAACGTCCATCAGGTCTATTTTTGATTTTTCATACTGGGATGTTTCTTCCTTATAACGACCGGATACAGTATTGCTTATAAAGTGTCCTTCCTCATCCAGTTCGGCATTCGCCTGAGCTACCACATATTTATCTTCCTCATCGGCAGTAAGATAAATAACTTCGTCGGTAACTCTCGGATTTTCGGGATCAGATTTATCAACAACACGATACGGAGCTTCGATAAACCCGTATTCGTTAATTCTTGCATAGGTAGCCAGTGAGTTAATAAGACCGATATTAGGTCCTTCCGGTGTTTCTACAGGGCACATTCTGCCGTAGTGCGAATAGTGAACGTCACGGACTTCAAAGCCTGCCCTGTCACGGGACAAACCTCCCGGTCCCAAAGCGGACAGACGTCTTTTATGGGTAAGCTCACCGAGCGGGTTATGCTGATCCATAAACTGTGACAACTGGGAGCTTCCGAAGAATTCTTTGACTGCAGCCGTAACGGGCTTTATGTTTATTAAAGATTGGGGACTGATACTCTCCATATCCTGAGTTGTCATTCTTTCTCTTACAACTCTTTCCATTCTGGACAAGCCAATACGATACTGGTTTTGCAGAAGTTCTCCGACCGCACGGATTCTTCTGTTGCCCAGATGGTCAATATCGTCCGTATCCCCTATGCCGTATTCAAGGTGAATACAATAGTTAATGGAAGCTATAATATCTTCCTTTGTTATGTGCTTCGGAACAAGCTCGTTTACATTCTTGCGAATTGCTTCCTTTATATCTTCCAAAGTAGTGTTTTCTTCCAATATCTTTTTAAGTACAGGATAATATACGTTCTCGTTTACACCCAGAGCTTTTTTCTCTTCAGTGCTGATTTCAGGTACATAATATGACAGATTAACCATCATATTAGATATTACTTTAACGTTTCTGTCACCTATTTGGATTAAAACAGAAGGGATAGCCGCATCCTGTATATTTATAGCCATTTCATTGGTCACGGTGTCGCCTGCTTGCGCCAACACTTCACCGGTTGTTCTGTCTACAACATCTTCGGCCAGTCTAAACCCTACAATACGGTTTCTGAAATGCAGCTTTTTGTTAAATTTATAACGGCCTACCTTCGCAAGGTCATATCTTCTGGGGTCAAAGAACATACTATGAAGTAAAGACTCCGCATTTTCAACGGCAAGAGGCTCACCGGGACGGAGTTTTTTGTACAGCTCAAGTAAACCATCCTGATAACTGCCGGATGGATCTTTAGCAGTGCTTGGGTCTTTTGATAAAGTTGCCAGTATCTTAGGTTCCTCGCCGAATAACTGCTTTATTTCTTCGTTAGTTCCATATCCCAAAGCTCTGACAAAAGTTGTTATAGGAACCTTTCTGTTACGGTCTATCCTAACATAAAAAACATCGTTGGAATCCGTTTCGTATTCCAACCACGCTCCTCTGTTGGGAATAACAGTGGCGAAAAACAAACTATTACCTATTTTATCATGATCAATAGCATAATATATACCGGGGGAACGAACCAACTGACTGACAATGACTCTTTCTGCACCGTTTATAATAAATGTACCGGTTTCAGTCATTAACGGTAAGTCACCCATAAATATATCATGCTCGTTAATTTCGTTGGTTTCCTTATTATGAAGCCTAACTTTTACTTTTAGGGGTGCCGCATAGGTTGCATCCCTTTCCTTGCACTCTTCTATAGTATACTTTATGTCATCCTCACACAAGGTAAAGTCAACGAATTCCAGACTCAGGTTTCCGCTATAATCCGTAATCGGAGAAATGTCATCAAACACCTCTTTAAGACCTTCTTTGAGAAACCATTGATAGGAATTCTTTTGAACCTCAATGAGATTGGGCATCTCCAATACTTCTTTCTGCTTGGAGAAACTCATTCTAACATTATTACCAACTTTGATCGGATGCATTCTGTTTTTATCCATTGACGTTTTCACCCCTTGAGTTTAATAAGTTACACAAGACTCCCCTAAAAAATTTAGGGAGTCTTGTAAATTTTATTGAAAAATAGCTTTTCTTTTTTTACCGTATATGCTATAATAATGCTAATTAGGCATATAACACCACAATAGTGCATCTTTCATACTATCATACTTAATTTCAACTGTCAACATTAAATTTGTTGACTTTTTATGTTTTTTTGAGAAGTTCCAACAGATAATAAAATTATTCCCAATTTTTTCATAATTTTTCAAAAACATATGCAATATTACATCAAAGTCATAAAAAACGGTATGCAGATATAACCAAAATGATAAGTCATATCTGCATACTTTATTTTATATAACAGACCAATTATTTTATTGGTGCGTTTTTAACATAATAAATATACTTTCCCTAATAAAATCCCTGACCCGTAACCGGTATATCATATTGGTACTTAACCAAATCCCGGCTTAGCCTTCAATATACTCCATACTGCTTTTCAGAAATATTAGTGTGTATCAAACAGCAAAAATCTCGTATCTGTTTACTATTAATATTCTTATTTTAATCTTAAAGGGCAGCTTATCATTCCTATTATTACCGCATTATAAACTTTAATATAGAATTAATCCCCTTAAACCTATTTCTGAAGATTAACATTAATATTAATATTAAAATCTCATTTTCATAAATCCATATGAATAGTTTCTTTGCTCAATTATATCAATTCATAAGCACGGTTAAATCCAATAAAACAGCATCCAAAGTTTAAAATATTTCTTTAAACTTGGATGCCGTTTGTTTAATTTTATCTTTTAATTTTTATTAATTACTTAAGAGTAACTTTAGCGCCTTCAGCTTCAAGTTTAGCCTTAATTTCTTCAGCTTCTGCCTTGCTTGCGCCTTCCTTAACCATCTTAGGAGCTCCGTCTACGAGATCCTTTGCTTCTTTTAAGCCCAGACCGGTAAGGTCACGAACAACTTTGATTACCTTAACCTTGTTAGGACCAGCTTCGGTTAACTCAACGTTAAACTCGGTCTTCTCTTCAGCATCTGCAGCAGCTGCTGCGCCTGCTCCTGCTGCTGCAACTACAACACCTGCTGCAGCGGATACGCCAAATTCCTCTTCACATGCTTTTACTAATTCATTTAATTCTAATACACTGAGCTTTTTAATCTCATCTATAAATTCCTGAACTGTCATTTCAATACCTCCATATCATTTTTAGTTTCTTTTAATATTTACTGGTTATTTATTAATATTTACTTATTAAATAATGTAATGGTAATTTATGCTATGCAGCATTTTCGGATTTCTCTGCAATCTGTTTAAGCACTCTTGCAAAGTTCGCAATAGGTGACTTCAGGCTGCCAAGAAGTCTGGAAAGAAGAACTTCTCTGGAAGGAATGGTAGCAATAACTTTGATGCCATCTTTATCATAGTAAGTACCTTCCACTACACCAGACTTAAACTCCAATTTAGGCATTTTCTTAGCCATATCATTGATAACTCTGGCAGGAGCTGTTGCATCTTCAAAACCGAAAGCTATTGCTGTCGGACCTTGCAGATCCTTTGACAATGCTTCAAATGCGGTTCCTTTAAATGCAAAGTTCAGCATTGTATTCTTATATACCTTATATACAACACCGGCTTCTCTCAGCTTTTTACGAAGCTCAGTGTCTTCTGCAACAGTAAGTCCGCGATAGTCTACCAACACTGCTGCTGATGCCTTTTCGACATAACCTTTGATTTCCTCAACTATAGACTGCTTTTGATCTAACTTAGCCACTAGGTACACCTCCTTTAATATTTCGTCGCAGGTCTTTATTGTACCGAAACTATCGGGAAACATCGGCTAAATTGCAAATGTTTATTCATAATAAAAACCTCTTTCTGCCAAAGCAAAAAGAGGTTAATTTCAATCACGAATAACCAACTTTCCCTCGGTAGGCGGTATTACCTTACGCCTTACGGCACCTACTGTCTTCGGCAGTTAATATTTATCTAATAATATTGCAGAGGCATTATAACACGACCGTTACCGTCATGTCAACATACTTATGCAATTTATTAACTCAATTTTGCAGTATTCAGTTTTACTCCGGGACCCATTGTAGAAGCAAGTGTTACACTTCTTAAATATTGGCCCTTTGCTGCTGCAGGTTTTGCTTTAATTATAGCTCCGATTAATGTCTCGAAGTTTTCTACAAGCTGTTCCTCAGTAAAGGATGCTTTTCCGATAGGAACGTGAATAATGTTTGTCTTGTCCAATCTATATTCGATTTTACCTGCTTTAATATCTTTAACAGCCTTGGCAACATCCATTGTAACTGTTCCTGCTTTAGGGTTAGGCATTAAGCCCTTAGGTCCGAGTACACGTCCCAGACGTCCTACTACACCCATCATATCCGGAGTAGCAACTACAACGTCAAAATCAAGCCAACCGTCGTTCTGAATCTTGGGAACAAGTTCTTCTCCGCCTACATAATCGGCGCCGGCTGCTTCTGCTTCTGCCAATTTGTCGCCTTTAGCGAATACAAGCACCCGTACTGTTTTACCTGTTCCGTGAGGCAGAACTACCGCTCCACGAACCTGTTGATCGGCATGACGTCCGTCTACACCAAGGCGAATGTGCGCTTCTATTGTTTCATCAAATTTTGCAACTGCCATCTTTTTTACTAAGCTTACTGCTTCAGCTACATCATATTGAGCGGTTTTGTCAAATAATTTTGCAGCATTAAGATATCTTTTTCCTCTTTTCATTCTATAAACCTCCTAGTGGTAATATCGGAAGAAAACGGCGGATTGTAAAATCACGCCATGCATGTCCTCCCACATTAACAGATCTGTTAACGTATAATCCGTTTTTAAGTGTTCGGAATTATACCCTTATATTCTCTATTAGTCTTCTTCTACAGTTATGCCCATGCTTCTTGCTGTTCCTGCTATCATGCTCATAGCAGCTTCGATACTTGCGGCATTAAGATCCGGCATCTTCAATTCTGCAATCTTGCGAAGTTCAGACTTTTTGATGGAACCGACTTTAACCTTATTCGGAGCGCCAGATCCTGATTTCAGGTTCAGTGCCTTCTTTAACAATACCGCAGCCGGGGGTGTCTTTGTAATGAAGCTAAAGCTTCTGTCTGCATATACCGTAATAATTACGGGAATTATCATACCGTCCTGATCAGCTGTTCTTGCGTTAAATTCTTTTGTAAACTGAACAATGTTCAAACCGTGTTGACCAAGTGCCGGTCCTACCGGGGGTGCCGGTGTTGCCTTTCCGGCGGGAATTTGTAATTTAATATAACCTATAACCTTTTTAGCCATTTTGTTTTACCTCCTGATATTGTGGTATTTGCGGGGATTTCCCTCCCACGTTGAAACACGTAAATCACTGCGTTTTCATACATTTGCACAGGTATACGGCTTATATACCCAATCGTTATTTTTTTATCTTCACATCACTGAAGCTGATTTCTACCGGAGTTTCACGTCCAAACAGATCTACGCTGATTGTAACCGTCTGTTTATTAAGATTTATTTGCTTAATAACACCGGTTGTGTTTTCCCATACACCGTTTACTATGGTAACGGTATCGCCAACCTCAAAGTCAACAACAATATCGTCGGTCTTGATACCCATGGCGCGCATCTCTGCTTCAGTGAGCGGAACCGGTTGTTTGGAATCCGGGCCTACAAAACCCGTAACGCCTCTGGTATTGCGAACAACATACCATACGTCGTCATTCATTACCATATGAATGAGAACATAGCCCGGGAACATTTTCTTTTGTACACGTTTTTTCACACCGTTTTTTACTTCAATGACTTCCTGCATGGGAACAGATACTTCCAAAATCTGATCATGCAGTTTTCTGTTTTCAATCATTTTTTCAATGTTCGCTTTTACTTTGTTTTCATATCCCGAGTAAGTGTGAACAACGTACCAATGCGCTTCCGCCATACTCTCACCTTTATCCTAATATAAAACCAATTCCGACTTCAATAACATAGTCCAGTAGATAAATAATTATACCCAAAAGAAGCGTAACGATAACAACAGCTATCGTCTGTTTAGTAAGAGTCTCTTTACCTGGCCAGACTATTTTCTTAAACTCGGACTTGACACTCTTAAACCAGCTCTTCTTTGACGCTTTTTCAGCTACAACGTTACCGGTAGTTTCACTCATTTCTTCACTTTCCTTTCAGATATAATTATTTGGTTTCTCTGTGCAATGTATGAGTTCTGCAGAATTTACAATACTTTTTTGTTTCCATTCTGTCCGGATGTAATTTCTTTTCTTTGGTTGTGTTGTAATTGCGTTGCTTACATTCCGTACATGCTAATGTTATTTTTACGCGCACAATTTCCACCTCCGATTTCTCTTGCAGCGCTTACATTCGCTTAACTAAAGAAGACTTTTTAGGCATAAAAAAAAGACCTCTTTCTTTGCCCTATTACTATATCACATAAGGGAATTTCAGTCAACATTTTTTTTACAAATTAACGCAGTCGGCCGGAAGATTAATTTGGTAAAAGGGATATAGATATCCGAAATTATATCTATATCCCCACACATTAGTTTCTATTCTTTTTTACAATGATCTTGCATACCGCTTTATGGCCGTTACTGGTTCTTGCTGTTATCAGAGCCGTTCCTTCCCTTAAAGCTGTTATATTTCCGTTTTTATTTATTACGGCAATCCGTTCGTCGGAACTGGTGTAAGTTACGACATCCGTTGTATTTGCAGGCTTAACAAAAGCCCTCAAAACATATTTTTCCCCGATGTTCATAATTTTTTCTGTCCGGGTAAATTTTACTTCTTCTGATACTATGGTTTTTACGTTGATTACATTAACCGTCTGATTTCCCCGGTAATCAATGGCATATATGGTATAATAACCGTCTTTCTTTACTTTAAATGAAGCTTTATTATCTTTTAATTTAATTTCTGTCCCCGAACCTGCCGGCAAAAATTCCTCGGCTTTTCTTTTACCCGACATATACTTAACTCTTTTTACACCGCTTTGACCGTCCTTTACCTTAACAGTTATTGTTCTGCTTTTATAATCGTCGGCTACCGTATAGCCTGCCGATATCGTCGGGGGAGTCAGGTCATCCTCTACATTATATATCGCCACATTTTCATTTCCTGCATAATCGCTGACATAAAAGGTGTATGTTCCGGCTTTGGCCATTTTAACCTGCCCGTTTTCTGTCCTTAAACCTATAGTGCCTCGTCCGAATTCCTCTATAGTTTTTTCTCCCGGAAGCCAGCGAATAACACGTATCCCTGATCCGCCTTCATCCTCTGCTTTGACAGACACCAAAAAACTTTCTTTATTATATTCGGTTTTCAGATTTATAGCCGGGGCTATGTAATCCCTTTGGGCATTTTTAATATTTAAAACTGCTGCGTATGCACTCGGTATCCCGGGTTTTTTAATAAAGTCACTTAATCCCGCAATCGGTTTTAAACAGTTTATAATAACATTTTTCACTGCCTGCGGATACAAGTTCTCATCATAGGAATACAATAAAGCAGCAACAGCGCTTACCTGAGGGGCAGCCATGGAAGAGCCGCTTAATGTTTGATATGTTCCTACAACCGTACTTAATATATCGGTGCCGGGAGCCGCCAAATCTATCGTCGTTTTCCCGTAATTGGACTGCTTTGTCATATTGCCGTTGGCATCTATAAATGTAACCGATATAAGATTATCCAGTTGGAAGTTGGCTGGGTAAATCGGTTTGGTATCATTATCCGATCCCGAATTGCCTGCTGCTGCCACAAAAAGCATATCGGATTCTTTTATAACTTCTTCCAGAGCCGGCGAATACTGTCCGGTCCCCCAGCTGATATTGCATATATCGGCCCCCATCATTGTGGCATACTTAATGGCTTCTATGGCATCCGAGATGCTTCCGCTCCCCTGTTTTCCTCCGTTTATTTTCAGAATCATCAATTTTATATCAATGTTTGATGCTATGCCTGCTATACCGATTTTATTGTCTTTTACGGCACCTATGATACCGGCTATATGGGTTCCGTGGTCGTCATTATCGTTCGGGTCAGACAAGTTTAGTCCCAGCACTCTGTTATAACGGTAATGACATACACTGGCATCGTCATTGTAAAAATCCCATCCGTATACGTCATCGATATATCCGTTATTGTCATTATCAATTCCGTCATCGGGAATTTCATTTTCGTTAATCCATATATTGTCTTTAAGATCGGGATGGTTATAGTCTACTCCCGTATCGATAATTGCTACAACAACTCTTTTTGGGCGGGCATTTTCCTGTTCCATATGAAGCCATGCCTCAGCCACATCCATGTCTATATCCGGAGTGACAGATACCTCTCTTAATGAGCCGGACAAAAACATCGAATAATATCCGGGATTATGAATTGCCCATTGGGTTTTGGCATAAGTATCGTCTGATACCTGCATTAATTGAATACTGCCGTCCTGTTGAACAATCTTTACCGAAGGATGCTTATCAAGATAGCCTTTTATATCCTCATATTTCCCTTTATCATTAACAGAAACCAGGGCATAATCTCCTATATGTCTTTTAACTTCAACAAAATCTCTGATTTCTTTTAAAATTTCATCCAAGTGGTGCTTATCTATTTCATCTTGAAAAAACACAATAAGATCTCTGTCATCATCTTTTGACAGCTTTTCATTTCCGCCATATATCAGTTTGCTATACTTTGAAAATGAAAACGTTATTGTGATGATAGTAAGCAATTGTATAATTACAAGACTAAAAATCAATCTGAAATTTTTCTTCTCTATTGCCATAATGTTTCCATCTTTCTGTTTGGCATATGATACCAACTTCTTTATTCCGTCTTTATAATATTCCCTTATCTTGGCATTTATGTGGCAGAAATTTATCTTTTTTATTTATTATTTTGTTACATATTTTGACTATATTTTTAATTTATGTCCATATTTTGTACGTGCATTCATGCTTCATTAATGATATAATATTATAAAATATACATTTTTTTCGACAGCTTAAGGAGTGGAATAATACATATGCTTATTATTGATAAATATCATAACGATTTAAATAAAAAATTCTGGGAAAGTCTTCATAGTGAAATGCTTAAGGCAAACGAAGATATTCCCATTACAGACCTTTTTTCTTATGTGGAAAGAAGTTTTGTCTTTTCATTGTTTTTTCGCGGTACCTCCCACAAAGAGCTGATTGTATTTAAAAATATATTAAATCTTAAAGATCTCGGTTATGTTATACAGTTTGAATTCATTCCAAAGGGAAAAACCAGCAATATGGATTTTGATATCGATGAATTGTCCTTATATTCCTTAATTAAAAAGGAACTTAAATGTGTTATATCCGCTGTCGGGCCTGTATTACAAAATCAAATCAGTATTTTGATTACTGAAGGCCCCGACAAGTTGGCTCCGGGACTGGATACAAAATCCAGGATCATTTGTACCGCAAAAAAACTTCTTAACGCCATACAAAAAGAGTTTAATATAAAATTGATTGGAGGAATCGGCAGTGTGCAAAGCCTCCACTCAATTAATATATCTTTAATGGAAGCTCTTTCATGTATGCATTACTGCAATCCGGGCGAAATTATCCATGTGCAGGATCTGGATAAATATAAAAACCACAGTTTTTACGAATATAAAGAGGCCGAAAAGCAAATGATCAATGCAATTCGTCACAGAAAAGCGGACGCATACGACTATTTCAGTATTATTATGAACAGAATCAAACACTTAAGTGACGATGCCAAAAGGAATAAAATTATAGAAATTCTTGTACTGGCAACCCATGCAGCCAGACTGGACAATTTTGAGGATGCAGATTATCATAATTATATATGCAATATAGATTCTTTGATGAAACTTGAAGGTGATCAGTTAATTGAATGGGCTTTTCAAAAGTTTGTGAAAATAACCGGATGTGTTAAATCTCAGAGTTCTATAGACTATTCCAATAAAGTCGTACAGGCCACAAAAGAATATCTTGAGGCTCACTATGCGGAAGAAATAACCCTTGAAGATGTCGCTGAATATGTAAATATCAGCCCACAATATTTCAGCAAACTTATTAAGAAAAATACCGGGTTTAATTTCATCGATTGGCTTTCTATTCTTCGGGTTAAAAAGGCAAAAGAGCTTTTAGCCAATACTAGCCTAACCGTTAAAGAGGTATGTTTTATGGTCGGCTATAAAGATCCTAATTATTTCAGCAGGATATTTAAGAAAAAAATCGGTATGACACCAAGCGAATATGTTAAGAACATAAAAAAAATAACTTCATAATTATAATTTTAATAAAGAAAGCTGTCACAAACTCCGGGGTCGCTGTATGTAGCGGACCCTATTTTTAGTTTGTGACAGCTTATTTTTATTTAGAATTTAAAAAATCATTATGCCGTCTGCTGTATTACTTTAACCGGGCAGACTTTTACACAGGCACCGCAGTTGGTACATTTGTCGTAATCAATTTTTGCCAGGTTGTCATTAACATGTATGGCATCATATTCGCAGGCTTTTTCACAAAGCTTGCAGCCAATACAGCCAATAGAGCAGACTGTTTTTACATCCTTACCCTTATCATTGGAACTGCAGGCTACATAAGTCCTTGCCTTTTGAGGTACCAGTTCTATTATGTTAATAGGACATTCAGCCACGCACATACCACAGGCAGTGCATTTTTCTTTATCAACAAAAGCCACTCCGTCTACGATATGGATGGCATCAAAAGCACATACTTTGACGCAGGAGCCGAACCCCATACAGCCATATCCGCATCCTTTGGATCCGTTTCCGCCTATTCCGGCTGCCAGTTTACAATCTTTCGGACCATAATAAGTGGCATTTATTTTTGATTTGTCACAGGTACCGGCACATTTTACAAAAGCGACCTGCTTTTCGGTTTCTACCACACTTCCACCAATAACTTTAGCAATTTCAACATGAATGTCATGACTGGCTACGGGACATACATTTGCGGGCGCTTCACCCAATGCTATAGCTTTAGCACAGGCGTCACATCCTGCATATCCGCAGCCGCCACAGTTTGCTCCAGGCAAAAGCTCTCTTACCATAGCTTCTTTTTCATCTATGGGTACTTCCAGTTTTCTGGAAGCTAACCCAAGGAAAAGACCGATCAATAGACCAACTGCACTTACCACACCGGTAGCTACAGCAATATCTGTATAACTGATTGCCGCCCATTCTATTGCCGCTAAAATGTTTACCGTCAACATATTCTATCCTCCCTCCTATATAAGGCCGGAAAAGCCATAGAAGGCTATAGCCATCAGGGTTGCTGTTATCAGGGTTATAGGGAAGCCTCTAAAAGTTTTTGGAATATCATTATATTCCATCCTTTCCCGAATTCCTGCCATCAGGATTATCGATATTGTATAGCCCAATGCAGCGGCAAATCCGTTTACTATACTCTCTACCAAATCATAGCCTTTTTCTACGTTAAGAAGAGCTACGCCAAGAACCGCACAGTTGGTAGTAATTAGAGGAAGATATACTCCAAGAGCATCATAAAGAGCCGGACTGAATTTTTTTATAACCATCTCCACAAACTGCACAAGGCAGGCTATTACCGCAATAAATACAATTGTGTTAAGATAGCCCAAATCCAGCGGAGCCAAAATAAAGGTATAGAGCAGGTAACATATAATTGAGGATGATGTAATAACGAAAATTACCGCCAGTCCCATACCGATAGCTGATTTAATTTTATTTGATATGCCAAGGAATGAACATATTCCTAAGAATTGGCTCAATATAACGTTATTAATCAAAGCACCGCTTATAAAAATCAACAACAGGTTTACAAAATAATCTGATTTCATATTAATCCTCCTTCCTTATTGACTCTTTTTTGATTGAAGAGTCGGATGCGCTGTTATGGAAAGAGGCAAACCTTTCCGCACTGCAATGAGCACAATCTCCGCCGCAGGCCAACTCCGATTTTTTAGCAGTACCGTTGGTAGCTGAAGGAAGCTTGAATTTATTCTGAAGGGCTGTAAGCATTGCCAGAACCAGAAAAGCTCCGGGAGCCTGAACAAATATAGAAATAGGCTCATAGCTTTCAGGCATTAGCCTTATATTAAATACGGTACCTGCACCCAATAGTTCACGAAATGCTCCAATAAGCACCAGGGCTACGGTAAATCCAAGTCCCATTCCGATTCCGTCAAACAATGAAAGACCTACGGAGTTTTTGGCAGCATAAGCCTCTACTCTGCCGAAAATAATACAGTTAACAACTATTAACGGAATATAAATACCCAAAGCTTCATTAACATCAGGCAAATAAGCCTTAATCAGCAACTCTACAACAGTAACCATGGATGCCACTACCACAATGAAATAGGGCATTCTTACTTTTTCGGGTACATGTTTTCTGAGTGCTGCAATTATAACATTGGATACTATTAAAACAGCCGTAGTGGAAAGTCCCATGCCGATTCCGTTCATAGCCGATTTGGTTACAGCCAGTGTAGGACACATGCCCAACATCATAACAAAAATTGGGTTCTCTTTAAACAGGCCGTTAACCAAACGATCAAGATATTTATTCATTAGCCGCACCTCCTAAGCCTTCGGCATATTCTTTAAGAAATGCTATTGCACCGTTTACTGCCTTAACAACAGCAGTTGTTGTAACGGTAGCACCGCTGTACACATCGATCTCAGTTTCCGACGAAGAATTTCCCTTAGTTACGGTAAAGTGATCCGCTTTTACTCCGGTAAATTTAGATTTAAACTCGGGAGAATCGGCATTCGCGCCAAATCCTACGCTTTCCCCTATTTCAAGAAATTCTATTCCTTTTACGGTTCCGTCCAGGGAATAACCTATGGCCAGATTAATGGTGCTGGCATATCCTCTTGTTTTTGATGTCACTATGTAACCAAGCAGATTACCGTTTTCATCAAGAGCCTGTACCACATCTGCGACAGTTACGCCGTCCAAATCCGAATCAAGAGCCGCAAGATTAGTCTCTGCCGCCTTGCTTACCAATTCTTCATCGGTAAACAATTTATCCGCATCAGCAAAAACAGCCTTATATCCGGCGTTCTTCTTTGCTTCTTCCTGTTCCTTAATCGGTGTTTTTGTTATTTCATATACAAAAGCCAAAGCAAAACTGCATATGACAGTTATAATGGTTAAAGCTAAAGCATCTTTTATTATTGATGATTTCTTTTCCTTATTATTTTCCATTCTTTGCACGCTCCCTTCCAAATGCTACCGGGCGTGTCAGATTATCAATCATCGGCACCAGAAGGTTTCCTAACAGGATTGCATAGGTTACACCTTCTACTCCCGAACCGATTATTCTGAATATACCGGTCATTATTCCGAGGAAAATACCGTATATGATCTGCCCCTTGGGTGTTGCCGGGCTGGTAACATAATCCGTTGCCATGAAAAATGCTCCAAGAATAAGGCCTCCGCCCAGTATTTGCCCAAGCAGATAATTTGAATCAAAACCCTTGCCGCCAAAAATTAAGGCAAATACGGCAAAAGATAAAATATAACTCAAGGGAATTCTTAAAGATATAATCTTTCTGTATACCAGATAAGCGGCTCCTAAAAGCAGGAACAGGGTACCGGTTTCACCAATGGTTCCTCCGACATGTCCTATAAACAATTTTAACAAATCAACAGTTTCTCCTGCTTTTAACTGTCCAAGCGGGGTTGCTCCCGATACACCGTCCAGCACTAGCGCTCCGTCCCTAAGGTAATCTTTAAGTCCGGGTGATGATATTTTTTCCAGAGCAAATGATGCCATCCTTGTCGGAAAACTTATCATCAAAAATCCGCGGGCAGCCAATGCCGGATTCATAACATTCTGTCCCAATCCGCCGTACAGCATCTTAACTATTAATATAGCAAATACTCCTCCCAGTACTGCCATCCAAATAGGGATAGAAACCGGCAAATTAAGCGCCAAAATCAGTCCGGTCACCACGTCGCTGTAATCCCAGGGATTGACCGGTTTCTTCATTAGTCTGCAATATACATATTCGGTAACGGCACATGTTAAAACAGTAGCCAATATCACAATCAAAGCTCTTAATCCAAAATTAAATATACCGAATAAACAGGCAGGTATCAGTGCGATTATAACGTCCTGCATTATAGTTTTCGTTGTTATCGGGCTCCTGGTGTGAGGGGCTGCCGAAACATTATATAAACCACTCAAAGTTTACACCTCTTTCTTATCATCTACTATGTGCATTTATCATGCTATATATGGTCTGTCAGCAGCTTATGAAAATAATTAATATTTTTAATGCCTTTTAGCCAGGATTTGCTGCTTTGTCTTAGTAATTGTCTGTGTAAGACTTCTTTTGGCAGGGCATACATAGGAGCAACAGCCGCATCCGCAGCATTCCATACCATAATTTTTTTCAAACATCTCAAGATTGTTATTAAGAGCAAGCATCTGCAACCGTATAGGCATTAAATTAAGGGGACAGTGTTCATGACACTTGCCGCAGCGAATGCATGCAGATTCCGCCACCGCCGCCTCGTCTTTTACAAACCCTAATAATGAAGAGGTTGTCTTGGTTACAGGTACGTCATATGAATGCATGGCTGTTCCCATCATAGGTCCGCCAAAGACAATCTTTTCAGGTTCTGACTTAAAGCCGCCGGCAGCTTCAACTAATTCGGCAAAACTCATACCGACAGGAACACGGAAATTTTGAGGTTCGGCTATGGCGTCTCCCGATACGGTTACAGTCATATGGGTTAAAGGAGTTGATTTTGCCACAGCCAAATAAACGGCCGCAACCGTTGCCACATTGCATACTATGCATCCAACGTCTGCAGGCAGCTTGTCTGAATTGAGTTTTCTTCCCGTAAGGGTGTAAACCATTTGGCGCTCTCCGCCTTGAGGATACTTTGTTTTTAAAACTTTAACCTCAATTTTATTTTCCCCTTCGGCAAGCTTCCTCAAATTTTCTATAGCTTCCGGTTTATTGTCTTCGATTCCGATTACGCCTTTGGCATTCTTAAATAAACTAAGCAATATCTTTAATCCGCCTATAATTTTTTCGGGTTCTTCAAGCATCAGTCTGTAATCGGATGTCAGATATGGCTCACATTCCGCTCCGTTTACAATAACATAATCGATTTTTTCATCATTTTTCGGTGAAAGCTTAACATGTGTAGGAAAACCTGCTCCCCCAAGACCAACGATACCGGCCTCTTTTACAGCTTCCCTGATTTCTTCTTTAGACATTTTTGTGTAATCTCTTTCCTGTCCATAACCCTCTGTTTTCTTATATTCGTTGTCATTGGAAATAACAATCGATTCTACCATCCTGCCAGTTGCAGTTAGTCTTTTTTCGACAGCTTTAACTGTTCCTGATACCGAACTAATTATATTTGCCGAAACAGGACCGTCCGCTTCCGCAATCTTTTGGCCTACCAATACCTGGTCACCCTTGGAAACAAGCGGTCTGGCAGGTTTACCGGCATGCTGCAATAAAGGAAATACCAAATCCCCCTTTGGCAGCAGAACAGTTATGGGCTTGTCCTTAGACAGGTTCTTACCGTCATATATATGGATGCCCTTAAATCTTAACTTAGCCATCACTGATCCTTCCTTCATAATTATAATTTCGTGTTAAAAAATAAACAATGTTCTGCCCAGAAGGCATACTTATTTATTATAACATATATTGAAATTTTTCACATCTAATTTTTTATTTTTTATTAAATGCACAAAAATTTTTAATTCTCATATATGAGTTTTTTACAACTTGATTATAGCCCTTACAATCTTTAACGGTCAATGGAAGTTTATTCTATGTATATTTACAAAAAAGGTATCTTTGTGAAAATATCCACGAAGATACCTTTATAAGTTTGATTTAATTTATACTTAAAATTAGCTGTATTTTGCCTTCTGTTTATATTTTTCTTTTGTAGCCATACCACCCCTTATATGGCGTTCCGACTTATTGTGGTCCAGTACTATACGCGCTTTGTTGGCCAGTATCGGATTAATTTGGAGAAGCCGCTCCGTAACGTCTTTATGTACGGTTGATTTCGATATACCGAACTGCTTTGCGGTTTGCCTGACTGTCGCGTTATTTTCAATGATATAATTAGCGATTTCAACCGCCCGTTCCTCTATATAGCCTTTCATAGTGTCTGCGTTCCTGCATTGTCCGCGGAACGCATTCCCCCTTATCATCGTTGTTGTTACATTGTATGCAGGCAAAATTGGCGGTAGTACTGATAATTCTTATATTTATTATCACAAGTTTTTCATCTCTAATTACCAGTCTTATTTTATCCTTAAAATAAGACCGGTCCATAAATAATAATTTTATATTGGAGAATTCGTTTAAATGTGATATTTTATGGATATGTTCATTTATAAAATTAAAAAACGGAGGTTTTATATGAAAATTGGAGCATTGGAAGCCGGCGGCACAAAAATGGTATGTGCTATCGGCGATGAAGACGGAAGTATTTTAAAAAGAGAAGTTTTTCCAACCCAAACACCGGATATAACCATGCCCTTGCTCATTGATTTTTTTATGGATGAAGGTATAGAGGCGTTGGGAATCGGCTGTTTTGGTCCCATTGATCCTAATAAATGTTCTGCAACTTACGGATACATTACCAGTACTCCTAAATTACCATGGAAAAATTATAATATAGTAAAAACTTTTTCAGAGGCACTTAACATACCTATCGGTTTTGATACCGACGTCAATGCAGCCGCCTTGGGTGAGGCTGCATGGGGCGCACTTAAGGATTGTGAAGTGGGTATATATATTACAATAGGAACCGGTATAGGGGTAGGTGTCTGTATTAACGGCAACCCTTTGCACGGCCTTATTCATCCGGAAGCAGGCCATATATTAATACGAAAAATGGCTAACGATAACTATAAGGGTAAGTGTCCTTATCATTCGGATTGTTTTGAAGGGTTGGCATCCGGTCCCGCAATTGAGGACCGCTGGGGCAAAAAAGCTTACGATCTTAAAGATGTCCCTGAGGTATGGGATCTGGAAGCCGACTACATTGCCCAAGCCCTTGTCAATTATATTTTATGCTATTCACCCAACAGAATCGTTCTCGGCGGAGGTGTAATGCACCAGGATCAGCTTTTTGCTTTAATTAGGGAAAAAGTTACGGAATATCTGGGCGGATATGTAAGGTCAGATGCCATAATAAAGCATATTGACGAATATATAGTCCCTACCGGACTGGGCGAAGACTCCGGTATAAAAGGATCCATTAGACTTGGATACATGGCTTATCATAACTTAATATAGATTGTATTAAGTAATTTCTCATAATAATAACCGGGCACACAGGAGTAACCGTAATACACCGTTACAAGAAATGATGCTAAGCGCTCAAGGCAGATATTTATGACTGCCTTAAGTTATTCAAATTTGGGCATATATACTTATAACGGCATCTTACGATAACACCTGTGTGCCCGTCAATTTATAAAACGGCTTAATTTAATCTCATATACCCATAACCGTTCACAATGGCTTCCAGCCTGTGTCCCGATCTGCAGAGGGGGCATTCATTTATGCTATAGCTTTTATAATTCGGAAGATCAGCCTCTTTAAAAATGGCATTAACTTTGATTCCCTCGACCTGATCTACGGCAGAAAAAATAGCACTGATTCCGTTTACTATGCCGCCGTAATATCTGATACATTCCAGACTGCGTTTTATGGTATTTCCTGTTGTTGCCGACGCAACAAGCAGGAGTATCCTTTTATTAAATACCGCCCCCTGGTTGCAATCCCTAAATATCATCTGTCCGTTGGTATTGAACTCGGGTGATATAATATACATGGTCTGATGGGTGTTCATAGAACAGATTCCGGCATTGGTAAGTTCCTGTGCCAAAAAAGCTCCGATTACTTCACAATTATCCAGGCAAACAATAGTATCAATCAGCGCATTGCTGACATATTGCGTTGCCATAACCCGGGCGGCCTCGGCTGCCTCATTAAGCCTGGTTTTTGTTGTGGTCAGATCAATGTAAAGGTTAATGTGGGAACTGTTTGTGGCAAAATGTCCAGGTATTACTTTCAAATTAATTTTATGGTTTAGCGATGAATGAATTTTTATCGATCTTCCTTCCATAGCATAACCCCCTCATAAATTAAATATATAATTGTATCTCCCCATTAAAGGCAAAATCCAATTTACATTTTATTTATGCTGTCTTTAGTAAGTTAGGGTATAAATAAGTTTCGCTTTTATTTTTAAGTACTATTATGACTTATGAAGTTAGAAACTAAAATATGTTATAATTAAAACTTATCAGTAAGAAATCTATATCATAAAGCTTATAAAATTACTGTTCTATTTTTTATTGTAAACCATAATTATTACAATTTCAACCAAAATTTGCCAAAATGTTTGGCCTAAATTTAATTATCTATAATGGACATTTTAACATGCAAAAATCCCGGTAAACTCTTCAGTTTACCGGGATAACTTATGTTTATAGCACTTTGGCATAGTATAAATGCTTTGATTTATGAAAAATCACAAGAAAATAAATCGACGAAAGAAGCGAACCTATAACACCGATTATAGGAAGCGGCCAAAACCAATACAAGGCATACGATATAATGTCAAATACGGCACGAAGTATCCATGCCGATTTAAGCCTATCCCCTTCCAATGAAATTTCGTATTTTTTCTCCGTGTCCGATACACCCGAAACAATAATATATAAAATATACAGTAATACTCCCGTTGCCAATAGAGATAAAAGATATGTCAATGCCCCATAAGATGCCGAAATTCCAAGCAAATCCATTATATATAAAATTCCTGTGTAAACTGCCATACCAGCCGCAAATGGCTTGGCTTTTATGAAAACCGGGCTTTCTTGCGCCATTATCTTTAATCCTTTAATCATAACAATATAACCCAGAAAATTCGGCAGTAAACCGACTTTTATGTTTTCCAGTGTTAAATCGAAATCTAAACAAATAAGTAATAAACCTATAAAAATATTTCCCATATGCCAACTCCTATACTTATCTGACCGTTGCCCCAAAAGGCATTAGGGCAAGTTTTGCTATTTTAAAATGCTGAAGCCCGAAAGGTATTCCTACAATCGTAAGGCACAAGAGCAGCCCGAATGCTGCAGATTCTATTGCAAGAGGTATTCCGGTTATTAATAACCAAATTATATTTAAAAGCAGGGACCCGGCTCCACCACCGTATACCACTTCCTTGCCGAAAGGAAAGAAGCATAATCCCGCAAATTTAAAACACTGAACACCAATCGGTATACCGATTATGGTAAGGCACCAAAAACATCCGGCCAATAACCAGCTTAATCCGCTTACAAATCCGCCGCATATAAACCAGATAATATTACCTAGACATCCCATTTAAAGACCTCCGAAAAATTAAAAATAAAAATAATTCTGCAGTATGGCTTTAAGCCAAACGCCATTGCCATACATTTTTATGTAATTGTATAACTACAAGATTAAAAAACGGATAAAAGATACGGGTTTTATATTAAAAAATGCTTATAATTATCCCACAACTCCAAGCAACTTTTGGCCGAAATAATCCAAAGCTTCATTTACGGCCTTAAGATCATATATGTTTCTCTCAATAAAAAATTTAACAACCAAATCCGCCGTATCACTGTTTGACAGCGAATATCCGGCTAGTCGAAGCAAATCCTGAGTTTCTTCCAAAGTAAGTTCCAGGGCTATACATAAAGCTATAGCTGTAGTTTTCTTTGGGCTGTAGTATTTGTCACAGCGGATTTTTGAAAAATGCCTCCGGTCTATGCCTGCTTTTTTATAAATTTCGGCGTCCGTAAGCCCCGACCTGTCAATATACCTTAAGAGTTTTGTTGTAAAGGTATCTTCACTTTTTTCTTTATTAATATAATTTTCCAATTCATTTTCTGTTAAGACCGGACAGGATTCTTCCTTTTTTTCTTCTTTTTTGGAAGCTGCTTTTTTTCTGAACAGGCCAAACGGCAAATTGTCTGTTTTTGAGCTTTCTGATTTATCAATATTTTCCGGCGAATCTTTCTTTACGTTTTTCATTGGCTTTATATAATCATATTTTACGCCGGCCTCTCTTACAAAAATATCTGTATTTTTATGTTTATCTAAATATAAGGTCAATTCATATAGCAACCGTTTATCCATAATACCTCCCGTATCCGTAAAATGTCGCCTGGCAGGCGACCATTTATATTTTTTTATATATATAATTATACCATAAAACAGCTATTAGTAAAAATTAGAAAGGATGATGCTATATGAATAAAAACTTGACCGAATTAGTCTTTTTGTTGGATCGAAGCGGATCCATGACGGGCCTGGAAGCCGATATTATAGGAGGTTTTAACAGTTTTATTCAAAGACAATGCAGTTTGGGCAAAACCAATCTGACAACCATATTATTTGACAGCAAATATGAAATTCTGCATAATGGCGTCGATGCCGGTACTGTGACCCTGACAGAAAAAGATTTCTTTACCCGCAGTACAACCGCCCTTTTGGATGCAATCGGCAGAGCTATCCTTGACGTCAACTTCAGGCTTTCACAATTGGATAAAGAAAATTATCCCGGAAAGGTTATATTTATTATAACAACCAACGACCAGGAAAATTCCAGTACTGAGTATACATATGAAAAAATCAAGCATTTAATCGACCGTCAGAAAGAACTGTATAACTGGAAATTTATTTTTACGGGAACCAATATGGATCTTATTAAAGAAAGTCAAAAATTAGGCATCCATCCTTCCATGTCTTTTATTTTTCAGGCTTCAAGTAAGGGTATAAAGCAAATGTATCAAAAGATCGATCATATAGTCAGTGAACTTAGATTGGATCAGTTCAGAAGCGATAAGGACGATTTGTCCATGCATAATTTGTAATTATTCGTTTTACTTGAAGGGCAGGTTGATACTGCCTGTATCGCATTAAAATACTATGTCTTTATTATTCTACTTTCGCTTATCCGGACTATATGGCGGATAAACTTAACTTCTTGGCCTTTTAAGGACTTTTAACATATCTTTTGTTGATTTATCTACGCAGCGGGATTCTATTATTTTTTGAATCCCTTTATTGTGTGTAAAATCATCCAGCCGGTTATTCTTTATATATGCCAGGGTTATGTCAGGCTGTTTTACAAAATAAGCAGATATAGCCCAGGCAATCGCCATCTTTACGTAATATCCCTCATGCTTAATTCTGTCAAAATGTTCAAAAGCTTTAGGAGCATATATTTCATCAATAAAATAATTAATTATCATCACTATGCCAAAACGAATTTCAAACTCCTTTAGAGAGTGAAGATAAGGCTGCAGAAAATCCCATACCTTTTCTTTATATAACTTTGTAATTTTTAGACCGGCACAAAAGCTGTCACATATAGCCCAGTTGTCAATAAGTGGTATAAAATTACCTGCCAGTTTCAGAACTTCGTCAATATCCGCTTTTATATATCCGATTACCATACCCTGAAGCATTTTTTCCTCGTAAGTTTCGGATGATGCTTCATTAAAGTAACTGATGTAATCACCTTTTGCAATGTCTTTTGCAATCTTTCTAAGAACGGGAAGCCTTACCCCCAGAATATTTTCTGCTCCTGGTGTTATTGATGATGTAAACATTCTATATTTTTCATCCGCCAGTTTAATTAATTGTTCTTTTATAGCTGACATTCCGTGACCTCTTCCTTTGATTATTAATATTCCGTCAGATTTTTAAGTTTTTTCCTGTCGGTCAGGCAAATTATACCTCTGTTCAAATTTACCATTCCTTCATTTTGAAAATATTTGAGCATTCGAGTTATTACTTCTCTTGCGGTTCCCAGATGGTTGGCAATCTTTTCATGAGTAATTGCAAGACAATCTGTACCGTCTATACTCGATTGCTCCAATAAAAATATTGCCAGTCTTTTATCCAGGGTCATAAACAATGTTTGCTCCAAAATCCACATTACTTCCGAAAAACGCATGGCCATAAGCTCATTTGTATATGCCTGAACTGCCAGTGATTCCTTAGAAAGTTTATCATATGTGGAAGTTGGGATAAGATAAGCATCTGTATCTTTTTCGGCCTCTATATATATATCAAATTTTATATTTTTCAAAATACAAGAAGCGGAAAAAATACATACATCACCTTTAAAAAGGCGGTATAGGGTTATCTCTTTTCCATTTTCTGATACAATAAAAGCCCTGACCTGACCCCTTTTAAGAAGAAAAAGCCCGGAACAGTTATTTGCCCCGTTTAACAATGCTTCTCCTTTTTTAAAATGTTTTTCTACAGCAGACTGAATTATCAATTCTTTTTGATTTTCGGTCAGAGCATCCCAAAATTTTAAATTTTCCTGAAAATACGTATTTTTTACAATCACTGCAAGCACCCCATATTTATTATAATGCACTTTCTTGCCAAAATCCATAAAAAGTGAGTAAAACATATAGCCGTATCCGGCCCGCACAAAAATATAAGGATACATAGATACAACCAATCACTTATCTGATTTGGTTATACCTGTGTATCCTTGTACATTCTATGAACTGACTCTTAGGGTATATACATATTTATTAAGTTTTAAAGCAACTCAATCTTGATTTTCTTTATTATTTTAATTCTTTTTTCCACAAGCCGTGAAGATTGCAATATTCATATACAGCAATTAATTCATCATCTTCCAGTGTAAATACGGCTTTTGGCTCCTCGCCCGGCTCCAGATTCTTTCTCTGGCATCCCTTCTTGGTAAGAAGATAAATCCACATGATGTAGTGTTTCTCTTCCATGGGATGGGCTACTTCTCCCACCTGAACCTTAACTATATTTCCATCTACAGATACACTGGGTACATGCTTTTCCTTTGAAGCATCAACAGTATTGGCTACAAGTTCTTCCATTTCCTCATCACAACATACGGGAACTACTCCGGAATCATAAATTTTTTCTACGATATTTCCGCAGTGTTTACATCTAAAAAACTTTGGTTCTTTCATGGAAAATCCTCCTATCCATAATAATAATGATAACTACTACTATATACCATTATAACCCTCTGATGTGATATAGTCAATTATATAATACTATACCTGAAGCATTTTTAATATTTCTTTTTTTGGCCTGGCACCGACAGCCATAGCCGCAACCTTGCCTTCTTTTAAGACCATTAAAGTCGGAATACTCATGATTTTAAATTGTGCGGCCAATTCTCTTTCTTCATCAATATTGACCTTTCCCACCTTGATATTTTCATTTTCCATTGCTATTTCTTCGATTGCCGGAGAAACCATTCTGCATGGCCCACACCATGCTGCCCAAAAATCTAATAACACCGGTTTGTCTGACTTTAAAACTTCTTCTTCAAAATTATTCTTTGTTATCTTAATGGATGCCATCCTAATTCCTCCTTATTGCTGTTATGATAACCCTACCATAACACAATACGGGAAATTAGTCTGTGATGTTATCACAAAATCACCATTTTTTTATTATTTGTTTCCTTTTGTCAATTTTTTTATTATTAGAATCAATTATTTGTATTATTTATCCAGTCCTAAGCTGACATTATTAAAAGAATCCATGTAATTTCCTCCGTTTTTCAATATAATATTTAGAATTGATAACAAGCCACATCTGATTAAAAAAATACATAACATTCCAAATTCCTATACTATTTAATCTGTTTTCCTCCATAAATAATAAAATAGCCTCAATTCCACGGGCATCTCTAAATCTTACAATATATTCGTAATCTGAGAAATATTGAAAATAAGATGCCCTTGATACTTCATCAAACAATATTTGTGCACCATGTTCCCTTGCCAAGTCTATAGCCGCATCATAGGTGATGGATTGCCCCGTAGTTAATCCCTCAATATAGGGCAATCTCCATATATAGCCTATGGTCGAAATACCAAAGTTAATATCCTGCGGGGAGATACGGCTGGTTATTGCTTTCATTAAATTATCAATAGTATCATATGCTAAAACAGCAGGTGAAATATAGCTTAGGCCCCAATCATAGGTAATCATAGTTATATTATCCACGTATTTTTCCAGCTGCTCATATTCTAAATCATCATATTCCACATTAAGCAATAATTCAAAAACATTAAATGCAAGAGTTATAAAAGTACGAAACCCTTCAGACCTTAAGCGAGTCGAAAGTTTTTTGATAAATTCCACATATAGCGATCGGTCTTCAGGCTTAATATAGTGGGCAGAAAAATTTACACCGTAATATCCCTTCCTGTACAATAAAGCAATAATATTGCTAATCAGCATATCCTGCAAATCTGTGTTCTCCAATAAATAATGAATCATTTCAATTTCTTCCAAAGGATTATCAGCCATGGCATTTAATATCATAACCGGTGCTACTCCGTATTGCTTTGCCGTTCGTATTAACTCTTCATCATCTATATTAAAAATTTCACCGTTAATATTATAATAATAAGAATATATGGAAAGATAAGTTAAAAATGGTAAGGTTTTTCGAAGAATATTCATAGCTATGAACGGATAAGCATACCCGTTTGTTGTTAAAGTCCCGGTTTTTTCTCCTTCATATTTTATAACAATATTTTCTTTATTATATGATATTATAATTTTCTTGCCTTAATTACAAAAGTTAACGTTACCTTTTGTTTTATTTGAACTTCATTACCTCGAAGTAAAATAGCAAAAAGGAAGTGAAATAACAGAATTTCACTTCCTTTAAAAGTCTAAAAAAGTTATTTTTGTATTTGAATTATCAAAAATCAATTATCTGCCGTCAAAATAGGTGCCAAGAATATAAAGCCCTGACAAATCATGCTACATTATAAATATTTCTTTAGGGTTTTCCTAACAGCACCTTTTTCGGCAATTAATTCTTTAAACATTCCTTCAATTTTTTCTCCTAAACCGACCTGATACAGATTTACAGCAAAGATTTTATCGTTTGATAAAATTGGTTTTAAAATATCCTTTTTAAGTTCCGTGTCACCCAGTTTTACGTCTTTCAGATAACCCTGCAATTCTTCCAGCAAGGGATCGGGGCTCGGAGTAAAGGGATTACCATTATCATCGATTCCCATCAGGTATCTGCACCAGCCGGCTATTGTCAAAGGTATATAAGTCAAGTCGGTAACCTTCAGGTTATTGCTGTTATAATAAGCTTTAATGGTTTCGCCGAACCGAATGGGTATCTTCTGGGATGTATCCGTAGCAATTCTTTGAGGGGCGTCAGGCATAAAGGGATTTGGAAGCCTAAGTTCCAAAACAGCCTTGATAAACTCCTGGGGGTCAAGTACTCCCGGATTTACCACTACAGGCATACCCTCATCGTACCCGATTTTGTAAACCAGCTTCTTAAGCTCGGGATCTCTCATTTCCTCCCAGATGGTTTTGTATGATAATAAACACCCAAATATAGCCAGGGCGGTATGAAGAGGGTTAAGACAAGTACATACCTTCATTTTCTCCACTTTGTCTACCGTATTACGGTCCGTAAATATGATTCCCGCCCTATCAAGAGGAGGTCTTCCGTTGGGGAAAGTATCCTCAATTACAAGGTATTCGGTTTCTTCGGCGTTTACAAAAGCAGCCGTATAGGTGTTTTTGGAGGTAATTATTATATCAGTATCCTCAAAGCCATCTTCCTTCAAAAGCTCCCTTACCTTATCATCAGGCCTTGGTGTTATCTTGTCTATCATGCTCCAGGGGAAGGCCACCTTATTTTTATTTCTAATGTAAGAAAGAAAACCTTCCTCTATAAAACCGTTTTCAACCCAATGCCTAGCATATGTCTCTACGGCTTCGTACAGCTTGTCCCCGTTATGGGAACAGTTATCCATACTTACCAGTGCCACAGGAAGTTCGGCAGGCTCTAAAGCATCTGCACCACCTTTGTATCTTTCATACATTAAGGCCGTTATTTTACCCATCAGATGCACAGGTTTTTCATAGCCGTTTTTAAAATCATTTAATACAATACCAAGATATTCTCCGCTTGAATCCACCAAGCTGTACCCTTTTTCCGTAATCGTAAAGCTGACCATCTGCAATGACGGCTTCCGGAAAATTTCTTTAAGCCGTTCCCATTCATCATCACGGTTTACATCGGCCACAATAGATTCAACAACACTTCCTATAACCTTCTTTTCAATATTTCCGTCAGATTTCAAAACCACAAGAAGGCTCAAATCGTCAAAAGGCTTGTATGCTTTTTCTATTATTTCATAGTCAAAGCCTTCACTTACTATTACGCCTTTGTCATAAATTCCTTCATTTATAATTTTCTGAAGAGCCGCCGCAGGAAAACCGCGAAAGATATTTCCTGCTCCAAAATGTATCCAGGTGGGGTTTTCTCTGGTAGTACTTCTTAATTTGTCTCTGTCATAATTAGGAAGCTCATATCCCTTTTCTTGCCATGAAGTATTATAATTTATCAGTTTCATTGCCAACTACCTTTCCGGAAATAATTCTCACCGAGTATATTTTTATTAATATAAGTTAAAAACGCTATTACTATTTTGATTTATCGCTTTTACGAATAGCTTCCCACAATCCGTTAAAATATGCAACACCAAGGGCTCTGTCATAAAGACCGTATCCGGGTCTTGCTTCTTCTCCCCAAATCATTCTTCCGTGATCGGGGCGCAGTACTCCGTCAAAACCTATATCATAAAGAGCCTTTGCTATTTCGTACATATCGAAATCGCCGTCGCTTGAAAGGTGGGAGCTTTCATGGAACACTCCGTCACATTCATATTTAATGTTTCTGAAATGTACAAAATGTATTCTGTCTTTTATTTTCGGATTTCTTATAATTTCAGGCAAATTATTTTTCAGGTTGCTGCCTAAAGATCCGGTACACAAAGTAAATCCGTTATATATGCTGTCATTTAAAGCTGCTATTTCTTCCAGGGATTTTTCACTGGTTACAATTCTGGGCAGCCCAAATACGCTCCATGCCGGATCGTCTGGATGGATAGCCATCTTAATCTGATATTTTTCACATACAGGCATAATGGCGTCCAGAAAATACTTAAGATTCTCCATAAGCTTCTCTGCCGTTACGCCCTTATATTTTTCAAATAAATCCATAATCTCATCTCTGCGGTTGGGCTCCCAGCCGGGCAAGATAAAGCCTGCGCTCTCTTTTTCTACTCGCTCAAACATTTTCTCAGGCTTAATATCCTTAATTATGTTTTCATCATATGCCAGCACATACGAACCGTCCTCAAGTTCCTTGGCAAGATCGGTTCTTGTCCAGTCAAAGATTGGCATAAAATTATAGCAAACCAAATGGACGTCGGCTTTGCCCAGGTTTTCAAGGGAAATCTTATAGTTTTCAATATATTTTTCCCTCGTAGGCAGACCGATTTTTATATCCTCATGAATATTCACACTTTCTATACCTACCAGCTTCAGGCCTGCAGCCTCTACCTCATTCTTAAGTGCCAGAATGTCTTCCAATTTCCATGCCTCACCGGCAGGAACATCATGCAAAGAAGATACCACACCGGTAACACCCGGTATCTGTTTGATATACTCCAGTTTTACGCTGTCATGTTTTTTCCCGAACCAACGCAATGTAATATCCATAGTCTATTTTCCTTTCTATTATGCTTATTTATCAAGAAATTCTGCCGCATAAGTCCATAAAAGGTGATTAGCGACAGAATAACATCCCATATTATAAGATTCAATTTATTATACATAAAACATACCTATTATTACTGCAAAATAACAAATCCATATTAACCATATTATATTATAATAAAATAAATATCAAGTATATAAACTGCCAATAGGGCTCCTGTTTATCTGCCTTTTACTATAATCTTATTTTTATAAAATATCTTTTGTTTTAAACATAAGGAGCTGTTTCATATATTACCGCTCGATATGCTCTCTTCCTGATAGACATATTAATTAATAAAATCTTTTCACTTAATCAGAGCATATCAAACACATCTGCATGAAACAACTCCTTTTCGGATTAGGTAATATCCTAACCCTTATACCGTTTATAAACATCAAAATAATTTAAAAATATTAAAAACAATTTTGATATTATAAACCGGCAGAAAGCGTACAAATTTAATGCAATCTTATTTTTTAAAATTAATATATCGTTCTGTTCTTTTCGTCCTTAACACCCGATTTTCTGTAAAAATATGTGTTTATCCTGTCACGCCATTCTCTGGCATTCTCCAGCTGCTTATAAAAGCGTTCCCTGCATCTCATATATACGTCGTCCGGGATAAGGCCTTTTAAATCTTCCCAATCTCTTACCATTTTTTCAACTTCCTCTGCCCCTTCAAAATGAGTATCGTATATATGCTGAATTAGGGTTTTACCGCTTTTTAATTTATAATCATACCTGACATAATGGAAAAACAGCAAAAGTTCCTCGGGGCAGGTTTCTATATTCTCGTACATTGAAGCATTAGGCTCATTGTATTGACCCGCATAACCTGTACCGCTCCTTACGGTTCTGTCCACTCCAAGACCGTTTCTGTCAGCCCTGTGATAGGTGCCCCATCTGTCGTACTCATATCCGTCTACATTGGGCCCGTAATGGCTGCCCGGATTTACCATCCACCCTATGCCTAAGGGTGATGTATACTTTTCGTATACAGGCCATGATTTCATAAGAATATCAAAAATAGTTTTTATTACTTTATCCTTATGAGGAAACGTCAGCTTTATCCATTCAAGGGCAATCTGCTCTGAAGTAAGCTCCGTATTCCATGCCAGCCTTCCGAAACCATACAGGTTAGCAGCGGCCAGGTCATGGCCTGTCCAGTTAAAATCGTTACCGGTATTGGATACTGCTGCCATACCGCAATTAATCTGATTGTAAGCTCTTCCCGATACAATATCGGCTACGGTTGCTCCATCTTCTTTTGCATAAGTTTCGAAATTAAGCACTTCTTTCCACATAGGAATTAAATAACATACATCTATTTGCTGTCCGGTATATTCCTGAGCCGCCTGGACTTCAAGAATCATATTTGTATTTTTTAAGCCGCCAAACAAAGGAGATACCGGTTCCCTTACCTGAAAATCCATAGGGCCGTTTTTTATCTGAAGCACAACATTATCTTCAAACTTACCGTCAAGTCCTATAAAATTATCGTAAGCAGCCTTTGCACGGTCGGTTTTATAATCTCTCCAGTCCTGCATGCAGTTATATACAAAACATCTCCAGATAAGCAGACCGCCATAAGGTTTTAAAGCCCTTGCAAGCATATTCGCTCCGTCGGCATGGGTACGGCCGTAAGTAAAAGGCCCCGGCCTTCCTTCGGAGTCAGCTTTGACAAGGAATCCTCCGAAATTCGGAATATATTCATAAATCTTCTTTACACAGTCATTCCACCAATTTTGCACCCTTTCATCCAAGGGATCGGATACGGGCAGTCCTCCTATTTCGATAGGTGCCGCAAAATTAATACTTAAAAATAACTTTATACCATAACCGGCAAATATATCAGCTATGGTCCGAAGTTTACCCAAATAGCGCTCTGTAATAAGTTCGGTAGCCGCCTTGTGCACATTTACATTATTAATAACTGTTGCATTGATACCGACGGACGCGATAAGTCTGGCATAATCTTTTGTCCGTTCGTTTATCAATATTTCATCATTTTCAAAGAAAAACGATTTGCCTGAATATCCTCTTTCTATGCTTCCGTCCATATTGTCCCAATGGTTTAGCATTCGGATATTGTTTTTCGGATTTTCGTTTATGTCAAGCCCGCGAACAGAAAGCCCCTGGCCTATACGCCGTATCAAATCAAAACATCCGTATAACAGGCCTTGCCCGGTCTTGGCTTCTATGCGGACAGTTTTTCCCGTTTGTAATATCCTGTATCCTTCCTCGGAAATTTTGCTGTTATCATCATTTAATAACTTTAAAATTATACCTGTTGTTACCTTTTCAGTCTCAGTACCATCCTGATACTCGCAGGATACATTTATACCAAGAATGTTTTTCAATGCATAAGTAAGCTCATTTATGGCATTTTGAATAATGATATCGTTTTTGTTCTCATTTACGCAAACTGTAAGTTCGGTTAATAAATCTTTGTCAGAATAATTTTCAATAAAGCTATAATTTAACCAGCACTGATTGTAATTCATAAATTCCTCCAATAATTATTTATCATTCGGTTACATGAAGTCATGCATGTATATAATTTAGAATAAAGATCTATATTATCAAAAAATTTTCAGCTTTATACTTCTAATTAGCCTAAACACATAATCTTACATATCCGCTCTGCCGGCACAATTTAAATTATATGAACACCATTTATATAATTTCAAATATTAGTTTAAGTAATTTATTCAATACTGATAACCCAAGAGTTAAATTGAATAAAAAAGCGGACGCCTCTGCGCCCGCCTTTTTTATTTTCTTGATTCAAGTATAACAGTACGGTCGGAACGCATGATTTTACAGAAAGGTTTTTTGCCTGTCAGTTTTATGCTTCTTACATCCGGTTGGCTTGTACCAATATAGACTTCATATTCGCCTTCATGTAAAACAAGATTTCCGTCGTTATCATAAAGTCCGAAGGCAGTATTATCCAATTCAATAGTAACGGTTCTTGATTCACCGGGATTTAAAAATACTTTTTTAAGCCCCTTTAACTGCCAGTTCGGTGCACCTTCCCGTTTTACCTTTACATAAATCTGAACGGTTTCCGCACCCGGCATATCTCCCGTATTTTTAATGTTTGCGGTACATAATACTTTTTGTCCGAATATGATATTATCCGTATTAACGGTTACATCAGACAGTTCAAAGTCCGTATAAGATAAGCCGTATCCGAAAGGATACAATGCTTCATTTTTCATATAACGATATGTCCTGTTTGCCATGCTGTAATCAGTAAAGTCAGGCAGCTCCTCTGTTGAACGATAAAACGTTACGGGAAGCTTACCTTCAGGAGAATATTCCCCGAACAAAATTTGAGCTATTGCTCTTCCTCCCTGGGCTCCGGGATACCATCCCTGAATTATTGCAGGAATATGTTCGTCAGCCCATGGTATGCTTAAAGCACTTCCTGAAAGCAGTACCAGTATCACAGGTTTTCCGCAATTATATATTTCTTTCAGTACTTCTTCCTGAATTCCGGGAAGATTCAAATTCGGCTTATCCCCGCTGGCAAATTCGTTGCCCTGGTCTCCTTCTTCACCTTCAAGCCCCGGGTCCAGTCCAAAGCAAGCTATAACAACATCGCTCATCTCACATACCGCTTTTACTTCCGCAAGCCTGTCATTCTCTTTGCCTAATCCCTGTATGGATTTCTTAAACAAATGGCATCCTTCGGAGTAGTACACTCTTACATCGTCTCCGAGATATTCCTTTATCCCTTCCAATACGGTAATATATTCGGAAGCGGTACCTTCATAGTTGCCTACAAGGGCTTTTCGGTTGTTTGCATTAGGCCCGATAACACCTACTGTCTTTAATTTTGATTTATCTAAAGGAAGAAGTTTGTTTTCGTTCTTTAACAGAACAATACATTTTCTTGCAGCTTTTAAGTTAAGCTCCTTATGTTCCTTACAGTCTACCTTATCATATCCGATGGAATTGAAAGGAACCTTTTCGGGATCGTCAAACAGTCCAAGCTTCATTCTGGTTGTAATAAGTCTTACTACGGCTTCATCAAGGGTCTTTTCATCTACAAGGCCGTCTCTTACGGCAAGCAGTAAGTTGCCAAAAATATTGCCGCAGTTAAGATCGCATCCGTTATTCATTGCCAAAGCAACCGATTCAACCGGAGTTGAAGTTACCTTGTGATTCTCATGGAAATCTTTTATAGCCCAGCAGTCTGAAACCACATGGCCTTTAAAGCCCCATTGATCCCTAAGAATATCCTTAAGCAAGGTTTTGCTTCCGCAGCAAGGTTCTCCGTTGGTGCGGTTATAAGCTCCCATGACCGCTTCTACATTACCTTCCTGTACGCAAGCCTTAAATGCGGGAAGATAAGTTTCATATAAATCCTGAATTGATACTTCCGCATTAAAACTGTGTCTTAAATCTTCCGGTCCCGAATGAACCGCAAAATGCTTGGCACATGCGGCTGCTTTCAGATATTTGCTGTCCTTGCCCTGGATACCCTTAATAAAGCGGACTCCCAGTCTGCCTGTCAAGTACGGATCTTCACCGTATGTTTCATGGCCCCGTCCCCATCTGGGGTCTCTGAAAATATTAACGTTTGGCGACCAGAAAGTTAGGCCTTTATAAATATCATAATCACCGTACTTTTGTTGAGCATTGAACTTTGCCCTTCCTTCTGTGGAGATAACATCTGCCACTTCTTCCAAAAGATCTTCATCAAATGTAGCCGCAAGACCTATAGCCTGTGGAAATACGGTTGCAACACCCGCACGGGCCACACCGTGGAGAGCTTCGTTCCACCAGTTATAAGCTTTTACACCCAGCCTTTCAATAGCGGCAGCAGTATGCAGAGTCTGAAAAACCTTTTCCTCCAGTGTCATTCTTGATACCAGGTCTCTAGCTCTTTCTTCAAAACTAAGTGATTGATCCAAATAAGCCTTATATTCCATCTTTATCCTCCTGTATAAAACAGTACATTTGAATTAAATTATATCATATGGCTTCATATTTTGCTCGCAATTTTTAACTAAATTTCAACTATATTTAAAAAATTATTTTACTCAGAAAATATTGTATAAATTCTATCTTTAATTAGTATGAATAAAGCCTTCAATTTTATCCGAACTATTATAAATCCTTAGTTTTTCATTGTTTTTTATATTTATTGTTAATCATAGGGCAATAATGTCTAAATATAACTTAGTTGGGAATAAATTGAATATATGTTTACAAAATTATCTAAATATATTAAAATTAAATTATTGACAATATAAATAATAACTCCACACAGGATCGACAGAATACATATGTACTTTTTTATATAAAAAATAGTAATTATTAATAGTATTTAAATAAGCATCAATATTTAAATATTGATATAACTTTAAATGTTTTTAGGCTTTTTATATGTAATATATTACATTTGCAGACTTCATATTAAAGCCATCTGTTTATCCTATTTTATGTATGTGACTTTAGCTTATACTGGATATCTGTTTTTATTTAGTAAAGCATAAAGTCAAGAGGTGAGGGGTTATAATGAGGATTTTGGACGGTGTTTATGAAAAAATTGATTACAAAGATAATTCATCTATTCTTTTATACATCAACAATGAGCCGGATAATTATTCACCCCACTGGCATACTGCGGTAGAAGTTATTATGCCTATTCTCAATATCTACACGGTCATTATAGGGAAAACCACGTACAATTTGAACGAAGGAGATATATTAATTATACCGCCTGGAGAGCTTCATGAACTGGTTGCCCCAAAGGAAGGCCTTCGCAGAATCTTATTATTTGACTATTCTTTAATAAGCAGTCTTAAAGGCATTACAAATATTTTTACAGTTCTCAACCAACCCAGACTAATCACATCAAGAACTGCTCCTGATACTCACAAAGAACTTTCAAAGATATATGACGAGATAACCGAAGAATACAACAACGACAAAGCTCTTCGTGAAGCAGCCATTTATTCGCTAATTATCAGGATGTTTGTTATATTGGGCCGCAAATATATGAATACCGATCATATCTTTCCGGACGTAAAGCTTAACAAGCAGAAAGAATATATTGAGAAGTTTAATTTAATATTTGATTATATCAATGAAAATTTTATGGAAGATATTACCCTTGATGTCATAGCAGACGTAGCAGGTTTCAGTAAATTCCACTTTTCCAGGCTTTTTAAGCAGTTTACCGATATGTCTTTTTATGATTATCTAAACCAAAGGCGGGTTAAGGAAGCCGAAAAGCTTTTGCTTAATCCCAACCTGTCCATAACAGAAGTCGCCATGAGATCAGGATTTTCAAGTATTTCAACCTTCAACCGGGTATTTAAGCAATTTAAAGAATGTACTCCAACGGAATTTAAAAATCTTTATCAGCGGCGCAACCGGGTTAAGCAAAGCATACATATGTTGAATGTTAAATAGCAATACATAATAAAAATAATTTCTCACAAGTAACCTGAAAATCCGCACAGGTATGATGCTTCGCAGCAGAAACGGCTGCGTTTTATACCTGTGCAGATTTTATTTTTATATTCCTCAAAAGTTTTGTTAATGCTGTTTTATAATTTTAAATAATTTATAACCTGCCAAAAACATTTGAAGACTGATTACTAATTTGTTTAATCAATGTTTTTGTAATATATCCAGTCAAAGTCCGCATAGTTATTGCTTTCCGATTTGTTGGACGAGCAGTAAATACCCAGAGTATTTCCCACAAAACCCCCTGCCACATCGGTACTTAATATCCTTGCATCCACCCCGTCCATCAAGACATGATATTCTTCATTGTCAAAGCTGAAAGAGAAGGTTAAGTCCTGAAGTCTGGCTTCGATTCGGAGAATAATGTATCCCTCATTACGGCTGCTTTGAACATTTGCTTCGGCTAAGACCTCTTCTTTACCTTCTTTACACCTAATCAGGCAAAGAGTCTTAACACCCTCCCTTAATTTTTTAACCAAACGATAATTAAACTGATCATTCTGGAATATTACAATGCCTGCTTCCTCAGAATTGTTCTCAGGTTCAAATTCCATCTTAGCCTCAAATATGAAACTCATACCGGTCTGACGAATACAGACATAACTCGGACTTACAAGCTCGGTCAGTTTTTCCGGAGCAAGCTTCATCCTAAGATATCCCTTTCTCTCCGTAAGGCTGTAATTGGCTGAATTGGGATTTCTAAGATACATGAATCGATACGGCAGCTTCTCATCGTCAAAATCTTCTTTTTCAGGAAGAGGCTCTACCGGTGTTAAGGGCAGATTCGGAACCTTTACGGTAGATTCTACCAGTCCAATACCTCTGTTTACAAGGGGCCAGCCGTTCTCCCACTCAACAGGCACCAGGAAGGTTTCTCTTCCGAGATTTCTGTAATAACCTCCGTAAGGGCGGGAACCAAGTAAAACCATATACCATTCCCCGTTCTGGGTTTCCACCAGATCTCCATGCCCCACATTGACTATAGGATAATCCAGCCCCAAATGCCTGTGGGTAAGTATAGGATTACAATTATAACCCACATAAGGACCTGTGATCCGATCCGAGGAAGCCACGGTAACTGCATGGGCATGGCCTGTTCCACCTTCCGCAATAAGAAGATAATACCTGCCGTCTTTTTTATAAAGATGCGGTCCTTCAGGCCACTCCACATCTTTCAAAGCCCCGTGCCATATGGCATAAGATTCGCCTATTAACTTCATATTTTTTATATCAAGTTCCTGCAGCCAAATTTCGTTGTCTCCGTAATATTTGCCCCCTTCTCTGCGTTCTTTGGTACCGATATAGTAGCACCGCCCGTCATCGTCAAAAAAGAGTGAAGGATCTATTCCTTGCGCTCCTTCAATAAAATACGGGTCTGACCAGGGGCCGGCCGGGTCTTTTGCCGTTACGATAAAATTGCCTCCTCCGGATACGTTGGTTGTAATCATATAGAATGTCCCGTCATGATAGCGTATGGTAGGGGCATATATACCCTGTGAAAGCCGTACACCGGATAATTCAATCTGTTCTCTTCTGTCCAGAATGTTTCCTATCTGTTTCCAGTTTACCAGATCTTTGCTGTGGAAAATCGGAACTCCCGGAAAATAGGCAAAAGTGGATGTAACCAAATAATAATCGCTGCCCACCCTGCATATGGACGGATCAGGATAAAATCCAGGAAGTATAGGATTTTTTACCCTTTTTTCCATTGTTTATTTCCTCCGTTTCCTATATCAAAACCATCCCTGCACCGTCAGTTTTATTCAAGACATACGGTTACTGCAGGGCTGTTTTTTGCAATCTTAAACCGTCCGTCAAGTCCCTCGGATTTTGCTTCGTAATCACCCAAAAATCCTGTAACTTCAGCAAAACCGTTATCGTCGGTCATAACCGTGACATTTGTCCACCATTCTTTTTTAATTAAATTATATAAAGCGTCATAAGAAGGTTTGCAGGAATTATCTGCTCTAAGGAATCCGGCCGGAGCCTTAAGCCATTTACCGTCCACAATACACCAGGTAGTAATGGCTTCTACAGAAGGATCGGCAAACAAGGTCCTGTATAGCTCTACTACTTCTTTTGCCTGTCTTTCCTCTCCCTCCGGAGTTGTAGGCCATTCGTCGACCTGAAAATCGTTAAGATCTTCAATTTCAGGCGGCATAAGATCGCCGGATATCAATGTGTTTTCGGTAAAATGAAGAGGCAATCCGAAATGAGAGAATCTCTCTAGTACACTCTGGATTTTTTCCACTCCCCAATAGCCCTGGTGCTGATGGGATTGGATACCTATTGCATCAATCGGAATTCCTGCCTCCAGGCAGCCTTCAATCATTATTTCATAAGATATACTTGTATTAAAGTCGTTTATCAAAAGCACAGCATTGGGATTGGCTTCTTTAGCTGCTTGAAACACTTCCCGTATAAGGGGTATTCTTCCCAGTTCCTTGCATATTCTTGTTATTCCGTTATCGTATTTATCAAAAATAGGCATAATTACAACTTCATTTATTACATCCCACATATCTATTACGCCTTTAAATTCGGAAACTTCACGGCGAATTCTGTCAAGCTGGGCTTTTAAAATTTCCTCATTGGTCATATCTAAAAGCCATGGAGCTGTTTGTGTATGCCAGCATAAAGGATGTCCCTTTAAGGTAACTCCTCTATCTTTAAGCCAGCGCGCTGCTTTCATAAGTGCTTCTGTATGCGGCTTTCCTTTTTCCGGCTCAAATTGTCCCCAATAAAACGGCAGTGTTGCTGTATTAAACAGGGCCAACCATTTATCCATACGGTCCTTAAGCAGTTCTTTATCTTCTCCGAATGGAAGATCATTTACCAGAGCTACAGTATCAAAAGCTCCGCAGGCAAACATAAACTCATGCTTTGTCTGTGATATATCTATACGTTTATTGGCAAGGGGTGACCCGTCCTTTCCTACAAAACGTATAACACTTGTCGCCATGCGATGTTTATACTTATTATCCATAAATGTTACCTCCTCAGTCACAGGTATATTTTTACATATACCAGTTTATCCGACATTCTGCCCTTATGTCAATGTAATAACCTATACTGAAAATGTATCATTAAAACTTTTCGTAACTTTATATTTGTAAGTTACTTGAAAATATAAAGTTACTATGATAGAATTATAGTGTAGATTACAAACACGCTAAAATTATTAATAAAATACTAATCCATTTAAAAACATCTCAATCTATTTTATATCAGACTAAGCATACGACTTTATTCTAATTTGTTTCAAGGTTATAAAACTGATATCGTTTTTACTTAAGATAATTTCTTAATATAATAATCAATTTAGGCTATACACTTAAAGGTTTAATTTTAATTATTTAATAAGGAGAAGGTATATGTTTGATAATTTAGTGTCTTTGGACAATATAAGTTTTGTGCTTGTTTTCCTTGAAGGACTTATTTCATTTTTGTCGCCCTGTGTAATACCTCTTATTCCGATTTACATGAGCTATTTGGCAGGCAATGCAAAACATACGGATGAATCCGGTGCCATTACTTACAGGCAAAAAACCGTATTTTTTCATACCGTATTTTTTATCCTTGGCATATCATTTTCTTTTTTTCTTTTGGGAATGGCATTTACCGCTCTCGGTAGCTTCTTTAAGACCAACCAGCTTCTGTTTACCAGAATTGGCGGAATTCTTATAACCTTACTGGGCCTGTTCCAGGTGGGCCTGTTTAATGTTAAATTCCTGCAAAAAGAACGGAAATTCCGCTTCATACCTGATGAAATAAATCCCCTGATGGCTTTCCTTATGGGATTTACTTTCAGTTTTGCCTGGACTCCCTGTGTCGGACCGGCACTGTCTTCCGTACTTATACTGGCTTCAAGCTCAAAAAGTGCCTTGACAGGTTATCTTCTTGTTCTTCTTTATACTGCGGGATTTATTATTCCTTTCCTGATACTGGGTCTCTTTACTACGCAGGTTTTAAATTTCCTTAAATCAAAACAGAAAATATTAAAATATACCGTAAAAATAGGAGGATTAATCCTAATACTTATCGGCATTATGACTTTTACAGGCTGGATGAACGGCATATCAAAATATTTAAATAAAATATCCCGTCCCCTGGGAGTAAAGCAAGAACAGCAAACCGATATGGCGGACGAATCATACGGAAACCCCACCGATAAATCCGATACGGATGCATCGGGATACGCAAACAATGAAACCGTAAACGAACCGGGAGCTACTCCTTATGATCCTGAAGCCGAAAGTATCCTTCCGGGTGATAATTCAAATGACGACTTGTCCGAAAACAATTCGACAGCTGATAGTGCCAGCAACAACGATGCCGATTCCCCAAACAGCGAACAGACAGAAGAAGTCCCTCCCAAATTCCCGGCTATAGATTTTACCTTAAAGGATCAGTACGGCAATGAACACACCCTTTCCGATTATAAAGGGAAAGTGGTATTCTTAAATTTCTGGACCACTTGGTGCCCTTATTGTATAGAAGAAATGCCGGATATTGAAAAAATATATAATGAATACGGAAAAAACCAGAAAGACGTAATAATCTTGGGAGTTGCCAATCCTTCCAGTGATGAATATCCTTATAATCAGGACGTAAGCAGGGATGAAATCATAGATTTCTTAGAAGAAAACGGCTTTACCTTCCCAGTAGTATTCGACGAAACAGGGCAAGTGACAATGGATTACTTTATTTCAGCCTATCCTACTACTTTCTTGATTGACAAAGAAGGAAATATTTACGGATATGCTGCAGCCATGCTGACCAAAGATATTATGGACAATGTAATCCGCCAGGCCCTTCAAGCCACCGAAGAATGACAATTTATTTTTTACGTCAGGATGCAATTTATTTTAACAAGAGATATCCGGGTTTAATGAAAGGAGTATACCATGAAAAATCTGTATAACCTCCCCTGCAATATTGCCCAAACCCTTAATATTATCGGAGATAAATGGACCTTGCTTATTATCCGCCAGCTGATGCTGGGTTACGATACCTTCAAAGAAATACAGGACAGGCTTATAGGAATCCCTACCAACATTCTTTCAGACCGGCTAAAAAGCCTGGAAAAAGACGGCCTTATAACCTCACAGCTCTACCAGTCCCATCCTCCCAGATACAAATATTTCCTTACTGATAGCGGTTTAGATTTGGCAGATGTTTTTAACAGCATAATCCTGTGGAGTGAACGCAATCTGAAAAAATGCCACAAAATTCTTACCCACTCCGAATGCGGCCACAAAATCGAGCTGACTTACTACTGCCCGAATTGCGGTAAAACAATAAAGCGTGAAGATATAAATGTTACCGACAATAACTTCGACAAGCCGGAATAAAAAATGATTTAAAGCGGTAGTATATAAGAGAATTATTGAAGATATTATTTTATGATTAAGTTATTATGAAGAAAACAAATATACTCGAAAGACAACTTCTTTTAAATATGCTGAATTAAATAATAAGAACACCTGCAATAATTTATACTTGTAAAATCGGTTATATACTACATATCTGAATTACCAAATAAACTATGGCAGGTGTTCGTTACATCATGGTTATTTATTTATCTTAATCTTATATGAAGAACTGTATTTATTAAGCCAGTCATTTACCTGTATCATATAAGCCATAAGCTGCGGTGATGCCATTAACTGGCCGAACCAAGGCTTACCGTATACAGCCGGAGCTTCCATAAATTTTTTAACCTTTTTCTTATCAATCAAGGGCCGGATAGGGGAATTGGGATCATTAACAATATCCAAAAATCTTTCCGTAAGCAATTTCTCATAATTGGGATGATATGTTTTTGGATACGGGCTTTTTTTGCGATTTATAATCTCGACCGGCAAAAGATCTTTACAGGCTTCTCTTAATAGTGCTTTTTCTGTCCCGTTTTTATATTTCATATCCCAAGGCACATTAAAAACATATTCGATTATTCTGTGGTCGGCAAAAGGAACCCTTGCCTCCAGCCCGCTGTACATACTTGCTCTGTCCATTCTGTCAAGAAGTGTTTGCATAAACCACTTTATATTAAGGTATGTTATTTCCCTTCTCTTCTTTTCCTCCAGACTTTCACCGGCAAGATACGGTACCTCTTTTGCAGACTCGTCATATCTGGCCGATACATAATCCTCAATATTAAGTTCATTAATAAAATCATCCGCCAAAAGGGCCGTTCTTGCCGACAAGTCCTTTGACCACGGAAACCCTTGCGCCCACAAAAGTTCTTTTCTGTAAAACCAAGGGTATCCTCCGAAAATCTCATCGGCACACTCACCGGTTAAAGCTACCTTGTTATGCTTTTTTACCAGAGAGCAAAAATACAAAAGCGAAGCATCAATATCGGCCATACCCGGCAAATCTTTAGCATCTACAGCTTCATAGAGCAAATCGGCGAGCTTTCTTTCGTCACATTCAAGATAAGTATGGTTTACTTCATATTTTGAACGCATTTTATCTATATAAGGCCTATCCCTTTCAGGCTGGAAAGCATTGGACTGAAAATAAATATCATTGTCTTTAAAATCAAAAGAAAATGTATTTAGCTTTAACCCTTTTTCAGACAAATAATCGGACGCTACGGCAGTTACAATACTTGAATCAATACCTCCGGATAAAAAACTGCATACCGGCACATCGGAAACCATCTGTCTTCTTATAGCATCCCGTACCAAATAAGATACCTTATCAAGAGTATCTTCATAAGTATCCGTATGTTCTTTGCTTTCAAGTTCCCAATACCGGAAAAAAGCCATGCCTGCTTTTGAAAAAACGGCATAATAACCGGGTTTTATCTCATTTATACCGACAAATACACCGTTTCCGGGAGTACGGGCAGGCCCCATACCGAATATTTCTCTGTAACTGTTTATATCAATCTCAGGCTCTATATCAGGATGGCAAAAAAGGGCCTTTATTTCGGACCCGAAAACAAGAGTCTGATTTTTAATACTGTAAAACAAAGGCTTTACCCCGACCCGATCCCGGTACAAAATGAGGCTTTCCTTTTTTCCGTCCCATATTGCAAAGGCAAAAATACCGTTTAATTTGCTTACAAAATCTTTTCCGTAATGTATATATGCATATAGAATAACTTCGGTATCAGTTGTTGTTTCGAATATAAATCCTGCTTTTTTCAACTCAGGAGTAAGCTCTTCGGTATTATATATTTCCCCGTTATAAACAATTGCATAATCATGCTCGTCTATGGTCCTTATAATCGGCTGTTTGCCAAAGCACAGGTCTCTTATGGAAAGGCGGCTGTGGCTTAATCCGACATATTTTCTTAAATATTCACCCGAATCGTCTTTTCCGCGGTGAGCAATTGATTTTCTCATTTTTATTAATGTATCCGTCCAATATTCGGGATACTTTGTATAATCCAAATTAAAATTGCAAAATCCGGCTATTCCGCACATATATAGCACCTCTTTCTTTCAATAAATCTAGGACTACAGTTTTTAATACGCCTAATAGTCGATTATGAACTTTTAAATTTAAATGCCCTAATAACGGGCAGGAATACCCTCCAAGCGAATTAAAAAGTTGCTATAGGCATATCTTACATCCTATAATTTCTTATTATTTTCCGCTATAATAAATAAAAGGCGTCCTCTTAATCATTCTTTCAAATGATTAAGTGAACGCCATTGTTACACAATATTTATATATGCACGAAAAATAAATTGTAGACCGGATTTTAATGAATTTTTGATCAAATAAAGTAATATTTTATAATCTATTCTTGTATCTTATCCTATTAATTATCACCCAATCACCTGTCACCTAAGGCAGCTTCAAGCAATCCCACAAATAAAGGATGAGGCCTATTGGGACGGCTTTTAAATTCCGGATGATATTGCACACCTATAAAAAATCTGTTCACAGGCAATTCCACTGCCTCTACCAGATGTCCGTCCGGAGAAGTTCCGCAGATAACCATGCCATGTTCAGCGAATGTTTCTCTGTAATTATTGTTAAATTCATATCTGTGCCTGTGCCGTTCGCTGATTAAATCCTCTTTATATAAACTCTTAAGCAAGCTTCCGTCTTTGATTTTGCAAGGATATGCCCCAAGCCTCATGGTGCCTCCTTTATGGGTTATACCGACCTGTTCTTCCATAAGGTCAATTACCGGATGAGGGGAGTCGGTAAATTCTGAAGAATTGGCACCGGCTAGCCCGCAAACGTTACGGGCAAATTCGATAACGGCAATCTGCATGCCAAGGCAAATTCCCAAATAAGGAATATTGTTTTCTCTCGCATACCGGCATGTGGTGATTTTTCCTTCAATTCCCCTGTCGCCAAATCCTCCCGGTATAATAATGCCGTCAACACCCTGAAGCTGCTCTCCTACATTTTCCGGTGTTATATCCTGGCTTTCAATCCATTTGATTGTAACTTTTGAACCGGTGTGGAAGCCGGCATGATTTAAACTTTCTATAATAGAAAGGTAAGCATCATGAAGTTTTACATATTTACCGACAATGGCTATGACAACTTTTTTATCCACAGACTTTATTTTCTTAATCATGCTGTTCCATTCGGTCAAATCCGGTTTTTCGGTCTGAAGCTTAAGCTTGCGGCATACCACTTCATCAAGCCCCTTTTCATGAAGCATAATGGGAGCTTCATAAAGGCAAGGAAGCGTAAGGTTTTCGATTACGCAATCACGCTCTACGTTACAGAACAGAGAAATTTTTGCCTTGATACTGTCATCCAGTGGTTCATCGGTACGGGCTATTATTATATCCGGTGAAATACCTATGGAGCGCAATTCCTTAACCGAATGTTGTGTCGGTTTTGATTTGTGTTCATTGGAACCTTTAAGATAGGGAACCAAAGTAACATGAATGAAAAGGCAGTTATCACGGCTCTGTTCAAGAGAAATCTGCCTTATTGCTTCCAAAAAGGGCTGACTTTCAATATCACCGGTTGTACCGCCTATTTCGGTTATCAGCACATCCGCATTGCTCTTTCTTGCTCCTTCATATATAAAGTTTTTAATTTCGTCTGTTATATGTGGAATAACCTGCACCGTTTCTCCAAGATAACCTCCCTGACGCTCACGGTTTAAAACATTCCAGTATACCTTGCCGGAAGTAAGGTTTGAAAATTTAGTCAGGTCTTCATCAATAAATCTTTCATAATGGCCCAAATCCAGGTCGGTTTCTGCCCCGTCATCGGTAACGAAAACTTCTCCATGCTGAAACGGGCTCATTGTCCCCGGATCCACATTAATATACGGATCCAGTTTTTGTGCGGCCACTTTTAATCCTCTCTGTTTTAAAAGCCGCCCTAAACTTGCCGCAGTAATGCCTTTTCCCAAACCGGACACGACACCACCGGTTACAAAGATAAACTTCGTCATAGTATAACGCTCCTTTTTTATCCTGATGTTTACTAAATATCAGACTATAATACTTTTAATTTTCATACATTTTAAGAATCTCTTCCGCTATTTTCCTTCGTGTCACCCTAAGGTCCATTGCCTGCTTTTCAATGTATCTGTGAGCTTCAGGTTCGGAAAATGACAGCTGTGAAATCAAGATACATTTTGCCCGGTCAATTATACGAATATCTTCTATTTTCTGTACAAGTTTTTTATTTTCATTTTGAATTATTTTTACCCTTTTATGGGCTGCCGAGGCTATTTTTAACGCATTCCAAAATAAAGCTTTTCCTATGGGTTTTGCTATGGTGATAATGCCGTATTCTTCTACCTTGTGCGATATTTCATCAAACAATTCGGCTTTTACAAGTAAAATAACTTCACTGATCTTTTTTTCTGCTATATGCCTTGCAAGGCTTTCGCCAAACTCATCGGGAAGCGGTGTATTAACAATAATAAGGTCAAAATCTTTCTCAATTAGTACCCGTCTTGCTTCAGAAGCAGTAGGTATTACGGTAATTTCAGATATGGCCGCTTCCGTTAATATTTTGCGCAAATCCTGATTGTTTTTTTCAGAACATGAAATTATCAGCGCACTATCCATAGCATTCCCCCTTTCATATACTAAATTTCATATAACCTTAAAATAATTATTAAAGAAATAATCATGCTTATTGACTGCCTGTTGATTAGCTTCCAGTTCTAAGGTCTTCAAGTGAAGGAATCTTAATATAAGTTCTTCATTTAATGTACTTTTTACTAATTCAGAACCTTTGGCAAGGTTTAATGCCTCATCAAGCGTTTCGGGAAGACGAACCAGTGAATCGGTAATACTCTTGTCAGCCTGGTAAAGATCCACATTTATGCTGTCTTTCAGCTTTAATCCTTTTTCAATACCATAGGCCCCGGCACTGATTACAAGAGCAAACGCAAGATAAGGATTTGTCGAAGGATCGGGAGAACGCAATTCCATACGGCATCTTTCACTGTGAGCTGACGGAATTCTGATAAGCTGAGAACGGTTACTGTAAGACCATGAAACATACTTTGGTGCCTCAAAAGCTCCCAAACGATCGTATGAATTTGGCAACGGGTTTAAAAATGCGGTAATTTCGGGGGTTTTTTCAAGAATACCGGCTATAAAACTTTCCGTTACCCCGGAATATTCACTGTCACCCAATTTGAATATGTTTACCCCATTCCGAGAAAGGGACAGATTGATATGCAGACCGCTTCCGCTTTTATCCGGCAAAGGTTTCGGAAGAAAAGACGCAAACAGGCCGTTTCTTTGGGCAATAGTTTTAACCACCTGCTTAAAAGTAACTAAATTGTCTGCACAGCTTAATGCATCGGAAAACTTAAAATCTATTTCATTTTGCCCCGGCCCTTGTTCATGATGGGATGTTTCCGGTTTCAGACCCATTTCTTCAAGGCAAAGGCAAATCTCCCTTCTTACGTTTTCTCCTTTGTCCAGAGGTGAAACGTCCAGATAACCGCCGTTATCAAAGGGTATCATTGTAGGCTCTCCGTTTTCGTCTGTTTTAAACAGATAAAACTCACATTCCGCACCGACCATACAGGTGTATCCCCTTTGCTGGGTATGGGAGATAACCGATTTTAGAATTTGTCTCGTATCACCCCAAAATGCACTGCCGTCAGGATTTTTAATATCGCAGAAAAACCGGACAACCCTTCCTTGCTGCGGCCTCCATGGAAGTACTGAAAGTGTCGACGGATCCGGTACCAATAAAAGTTCCGAATTTGTTACGTCCGTAAATCCCCTGATTGCATGTGCATCAAAAGGAATTCCGTACTCAAACGCCATAGGCAATACATCCGGCATAACGGAAATATTCTTTTGCCTTCCAAACAAATCACAAAAAGCAAGCCGAATAAATTTAACGTCATTTTCTTTAATGAATTCCAATGCTTCGCTTACGGTTGCAGTCATATCCATCCCTCCTGTTTTTATATTTTTTTACTAAAAAATTACTATTAATATAATATCATAATTCCATTTGAATGTATTTAGCAAAAAATTTAATTCCATATATAAATATTGACAAATAGGAATTCCAAAAGAATTTTGAATATCCGAGAATAAAAGCGTGAGAGATTTCTTTTCAAATAATATTTTTATTATATGGTCAGTAATCCTGGAACTTTTCAGCTAAAATAAAAAAAGTCCATCACATAGTACCAAAATTAGACAATAAGCTTCTTAGGCCTATTATCCGGTACTATCTGATGAACGCCTTTGTTCACTTGAGATATTATAAAGTAATAAAAAAAACGTGTCAATAGGCTAAAAAATAAACATATAAAATATCCGTAATATATAAAGAACTGCCGCTTTTTTATTAATAACCGTTAAGCGGCAGTTCTTTAACTGTGTTTATACTACTCCCTGTGCAAGCATTGCATCCGCCACTTTGACAAAACCGGCAATGTTGGCGCCTGCAACAAGATTTCCTTCACAGCCATACTCTTTGGCTGTTTCGCTTATACTTTTATATATGTTAACCATAATATTCCTTAATTTTGAGTCAACTTCCTCGAATGACCAAGGCAGCCTCATGCTGTTTTGAGTCATTTCCAATGAGGATGTTGCAACTCCTCCCGCATTTGCTGCTTTAGCGGGCGCGAAAAGAACTTTATTATTCATGAAAACTTCTATTGCTTCCGGTGTGGAAGGCATATTTGCACCTTCACCGACAGCAAAGCATCCGTTCTTTACAAGGATCTTGGCAGCTTCCCCATCCAGCTCATTCTGGGTTGCGCAAGGTAAAGCTATATCGCAAGGTACGCTCCAGATACCGGAACAACCTTCGTGGTATTCGGCTTTCGGATGAATATTTACATATTCTTTTATTCTCTTTCTCTCAATTTCTTTTATCCGTTTTACGGTATCCAGTTTTATACCTTCGGAGTCGTAGACATAACCGTTGGAATCACTCATTGCAACGACTTTTGCTCCCAGCTGCATTGCTTTCTCGGCAGCATATATAGCCACATTTCCCGATCCTGAGATAACAACTGTGGCACCGTCAAAGCCTTTCTGCTTATCGCGAAGCATTTCTTCAACAAGATAAATAAGCCCATAACCGGTTGCTTCTTTTCTTACCAGGCTGCCTCCGTAAGTTAAGCCTTTTCCTGTCAAAACTCCTTCGAAGGCATTTCTGATACGTTTGTACTGACCGAACATATAACCGATTTCCCTTGCGCCTACACCGATATCTCCTGCAGGTACGTCCGTATCAGGGCCTATGTGACGATACAGTTCTGTCATAAAGCTTTGGCAAAAACGCATGATTTCTCCGTCAGACTTGCCTTTGGGATCAAAATCGCTGCCTCCCTTACCACCGCCAATCGGAGTTCCTGTAAGGGAATTTTTGAAAATCTGCTCAAAACCCAAGAACTTTATAATTCCCAGATTCACCGAAGGATGAAAACGCAGTCCTCCTTTGTAAGGACCTATTGCACTGTTAAATTCAACCCGAAATCCCCTATTGACTTGTACTCTGCCTTGATCATCCACCCAAGGTACCCGAAAAATGATCTGCCTCTCCGGCTCAACTATCCTTTCTAAAATACCTGCGTTTTGATATTCAGGCCGTACTTGTAATAGCGGCTTCAAGGACTCCAAAACTTCTTTGACTGCCTGGTGAAACTCCGGCTCTCCGGGATTTCTTGCAATTACTTGATCAAGTACTTTTTGTATATATGACATATTTAATCCTCCTATTACAGAATTTTCCGCTATTAATTGGCCTTTTTTCTGACTTTTATGGCGGTATTATATCACAATATATATAATGATATCAATTTTTTTTTAAATAAAATGTATTTTTTTTAATGCTTTTTTTGCCGAAAGTTTATACCTGCATTTAAAAAACCCCGTATATTTAGGCAATTGCAGAGATTTTCATTATCTTTATATCCGTATTTATTTCATAATTAAAAACAGTATATGAATTAAAATTCATTCTTAAAGTTTAAATAAACAGAAAAATTATTTTGGATTTCTGGATAATATAAGTTTTTTTAGAAATACTATGGAAGGAGGTGTTAATAAATGATAACAAACGTTACATTAACTACTAAAGAGAGATATCTTCTTGAAGATCAAAAAACCCATGAAGAGCAATGCGTTTTAAAATACGACAACTACTCAAATCTGGCAACAGATACCGAACTTAAATCAATATTTAAGAACTTAAGCCAAAAAGAAAAAGAACACCTGCAAACCATCAATCAATTGCTGAACGGTGAAATTCCCTCTGTAAACCAAAGCAGTTCAGGCTCACAACAGCAGGGATCACAAACGCAAAATATGCAAATGCAAAATTCTCAATCAAACTCACAAATGCAGAACTCACAAGCGCAAAATTCACAAGCGTCAAACTCGCAGCAAAATCAGCAAGGACAAGCTCAGCAAGTCTCATCCGGCCAATCTTCAAGCGGTAGTTTTAACCTTACAGATAAAGAAATGTGCATTGATATGTTAAGTACGGAAAAGTATATTTCCGGAACCTACAATACCGCCATTTTTGAATTTAAAGACCCCAGAATAAGAGACGTGCTTAACCATATACAAAAAGAAGAGCAAAAACACGGTGAAACGTTATTTTTGTATATGCAAAGCAAAGGAATGTATAATTAACGTCTAATCCGCTTAAAGATTGAATATATTTTAACAAAATCTGCAACCGTTAAATTTTTTAATTTTTTAGTGAAAATAATAACAAATATCTTTACTAAAATAGGTTCTATCTGTTATAATTATCACGTAACAGAGTAATATTTTACTTAGTAATATTCAAAATTCTCATTGACTATTATTAAAAAAAGTAGTAATATTTAATCACTTTGTTAATTTATTAATTAACGAAATTTAAATGGGAGGATAAGTTTTATGAAAAAAATTATTTCATTACTTTTATGCGTTGGATTAGTTATGACAATGTTTACTGCATGCGGTTCCAAAGGCGTTAAGACCGGTCTTGCAGTAGTTACTACCGCAACCAGTTCAAAAGACGCTACCGCAGAATCTGACGGCCTTGCCCAGGTTGATTCAACTGCTGTTGCGGTTCTTGTTGACAGTAAGGGTGTTATTCAAAATTGTGCAATTGATGTAATTCAAACCAGATTTAACTTTAATGCTGCAGGTGAAATCACTACAGAGTTAGACAAAACATTTGTAAGCAAGAAAGAACTTGGAGATGCTTACGACATGAGAAAAGCTTCTCCTATAGGCAAAGAATGGTATGAACAGGCAGAAGCTCTTGAGAAATATGTTATCGGTAAGACCCTTGATCAGGTTAAAGGCATTGCCATTGATGATCACGGATATGTTACCGACGAAGATCTTGCCAGCTCAGTTACAATTAATATTGCTTCCATTATCAGCGCTATTGAAAAAGCCGTTAACAATGCAAAAGATTTAGGCGCAAAAGCCGGTGACAAATTAGGTCTTGGACTTATCTCCGGTGCTCAGGCTTCCGGTACAAAGAACGCCTCTGCCGAAGGAGACGGTTCTGTAACCGCTTATACACATTACGGCGTAATTACCTTAGACAAGAACGGCAAGATTACCAGCAGTATTATCGATGCTTCTCAGTCTAAAGTATTTTTCAATGCCGAAGGAAAGATTACTTCCGACCTTACCGGACCTTTTGAAACCAAGATTGAGCTTGGCGATAGATACAACATGAGATCCGCTTCCGGTATCGGCAAAGAATGGTTTGAGCAATCTGAGGCATTCTGCAACTATATGAAGGGCAAGAAAGTTGCAGATATAACCGGTCTTGCATTGGATGGCGGTAAAGCTACCGATAAAGATCTTGTAAGCTCTGTTACAATTACTATCACTGATTTCTTAACAGTAGTTGATAAGGCCGCTAAGGTTGCAAAATAATATTTAAGTAGTATATAGTCATAACAGAATTATATAAGGGATTGCAAACACAACATATTTCTAAAATGTTTTGCAATCCCTTATTTTCTGTGTTATTCTAACCATATGGTTTAACCTTTATCCTAATAATTTTTCCGGAGTGTAAGATATGAAAAAATTAAAATTTACATTGCTCTTGTTAACCGTAGGGCTTACCCTCTCATCCTGCAACAAGGCACTAAAAAAATATGAGGGAAGTTTTCTTTTCCTATTTAATACTGTTACCGAAGTAATCGGTTATGCAAAAGACGAAGCCGCATTCAAGGAATTTGCCACTTTTATTCATGATGAGATGGAAACATATCATAAACTTTATGATATTTATAATTCATATGAAGGGATTAACAATATAAAAACAATAAATGATAATGCGGGTATACAGCCTGTGCAGGTAGACCAGAAAATAATTGATCTACTGAAATTTTCAATTGAAGCTTACGAATTATCCAAAGGTAGAGTCAATATCGGTATGGGTGCCGTTCTTAAAATATGGCATGACTACCGCACTCAGGGTATTGATGATCCCTTAAATGCAAAACTTCCGCCTATGGAGCTTCTAATAGAAGCAAAGCAGCATACCGACCTAAATAATCTGGTAATAGACGAGTCCAATTCTACCGTATATCTTAAGGACAGTAAAATGAGCCTAGATGTCGGTGCCATAGCCAAAGGTTATGCAGTCGAACGTGTAGTACAGGCTGCAAAAGAAAAAGGATATACAGACTTTTTACTTAGCGTAGGTGGCAATGTCCGAGCTGTGGGTGCAAAAGGCAAAGAAAAGCTTTCCTGGAACGTTGGAATACAAAACCCCGATAAAAGCTCAGAACAAACCAGCCTATATACCCTTGCCCTAAAAGATATGTCCCTGGTATCCAGCGGAAATTACGAAAGGTATTACACAGTTGACGGTAAAATTTATCATCACATAATAGACCCCGATACTCTCATGCCTGCCGAATACTTTACGGCTATATCGATAGTCTGCGAAGATTCCGGCCTGGCTGATGCCTTATCGACAGCTATTTACTGTATGCCTTTTGATGAAGGCATAGCTCTTATTGAAAGCCTGGATGGCATAGAAGCCCTGTGGGTCTTTCCCGATAAAACCATGAAATACAGCTCAGGATTTGAATCATTTATAAAGCAGCAATAAAACAAGGGTGTTTCATATATCAGGCATTTAACTTAAAACATAATTATAAGCCGAAAATAATTTAGCCTAAAACCAAATTAATAATAAAGGGTATATAATATATTCATAAATCAACGGGATATAAGGTATAACCGAAATATACCGATAAAAATACACCTGCCGTATTTTGTACGTCTGGCGGCTAATCCGAATGACGTCCGTATTACGGCAGGTGTTCTTATACCTTTATTATATTATAAAATTATATTACCCCGTTGTTTTATATCCAAATGCGTTGTCACAAAAGTCACATCATTAGTCCTGTATCGGTATTAATGGTTGGCTTTATATTATTCCGCCAAATTATGAAAACCATCTTACAGGTCTTTGATCCAGCAGCGCCTGCGTTTATGCTGCCTGGTTTCATAGTGTCTCCAAAGCGCCAGGACCTGATGGTTTGTTTCCAGTTCGGGGCCGGTCTCCGCAAACTTTATGTTGTTTTTTCTGGCTGATTCGGTCATAGAGTGCAGCAAGACCGCTGTGAGCCCTTTATTTTGCATTTTCGGTACTACTCCGACCAGGAACAGGTCTAAAACTTCTGTGGTTGCGTATGGAGCCCTTAATATCCTGTACCAGCCAAACGGAAACAGTCTTCCGTTACTTTTCTTTACAGCCTTGTTCATTGAAGGTGCCGCAAGCCCGAACCCGACCAATTCGTCATTTTCATTCACAATAAATTTTACATAATCGGTATTTATTATTAAAATAAATTGGCGATAGTATTTCATAATCTGAGCCGGTGTCAGTTCCACAGTGCCGTACAGATGCTTGTATGCTTCATTTATAAGATCAAATACCTTAGGCAAAAAAGGCTTTATTTCTTTTTTTGACTTAGGTTCTATAAGCCTTAAATTATACCTTTTTAACACCAGTTCGGATAATTTACTTAACTTTTCATTGGGCTTTTCGGGCATCTTTATCTGATTTTCAATCCAGTCGATGTCTTTTCGGTATCCCAGGTTTTCCATGTGTTTAATATAATAGGGATGGTTATATATGGTGATAAACATCCCGTCTTCTTCAAATCCCTCTATAAGCATTCCTTCCTGATCCAAATCACAAAATCCGATAGGACCGTGTATTTGCGTTAAGCCTTCTGCTCTTCCCCACTCTTCTACTGCTTTAAATAATGCGGCTGATACTTCCGGATCATCAATAAAGTCCACTCTTGAAAACCTAATCCGTTTTGTCTGCCATTTCTTATTGGCCGCATCATTGATTATTCCGGCAATCCTGCCGACACATTTGCCGTCTTTAAAGGCCAAAAACTGCTTAACCCTGCAATACTCATATGCCGGATTTTTTTTCGGATCAAAATTTTTGTACTCATCGGAAACCAAATCCGGAATGGCCTGAGGAACGTCCTTATACATATCCGCATTAAAAGATGCGAAAAGCTTCCGTTCCTTTCTTGTTTTAACCTCTCTAACCTCTACCACACGCGTCACCCCTGTATAAATAAACTGTGAAACAGAATATAAATTCTGTTTCATAGTTTATTTTAAAATAAATTTTGGTGCAACGCAATCCAATTTGTCGATGATTTTAATTTTATGTCTGAAATTGTATTTAATTTTATATCATGCTTTTATAATGTCTTTTATACTTTCGCTTATTCTTCTTGCCACATAGGGATTATTCATGGTATACAGATGAATTCCGTCCACGCCGTGGGAAACTAAATCGACTATCTGATCGACTGCATAAGCTATTCCGGCTTCCCTGATTGCCTCAGGAGAATGTTCAAAACGCTGCATCATTTTTGTAAATTTGGGAGGAAGGCTGGCTCCACACAGTGTTACCATTCTTTCTATCTGAGCCTTATTGATAACAGGCATAATTCCGGCCTGTATAGGCACATCTATCCCTGCTTCCCTTGCCTTTTCAAGAAAATTATAAAAATATGAGTTGTCAAAAAAGAGCTGGGAAATCAGATGCTGTGCTCCGGCTTCCACCTTTTTTTTAAGATACATAATATCCTGATCCAGGTTCTCCGCATCCACATGCCCTTCCGGATAACAGGCGGCGGATATGTAAAAATCCCCTCTTTCTTTTATGTAATGTATCAGTTCGCTGGCATAAGAAAATTCCTTTTTCGGAGGGATATTAGGATTTCTGTCTCCCCTAAGGGCAAGTATATTTTTTATTCCATTATTTTTTAAAAGGTCAAGAATTTGATCTATCTCTTTTGATGTATAGTTAACACATGTCAGATGGGCAAGAGGGATAATACCGTATTTGCTTTGTATGGTAGAAGCAATATCACAGGTTGAAGTATCCGCAGCATTGCCTCCGGCCCCATATGTGACACTGATAAAATCCGGCTTAAGGTCTTTTAAATCATCCAGGGTTTTATAAATTGTATCTATCGGGCTGGTTTTCTTGGGCGGAAATACCTCAAATGAAAAGACTACCTTATTTTTCCCAAACAATGATGATATCCGCATAAAGATGCTCCTTTCCTGCCGATGAAAAACTTTTTAACCAATTAAACAGGTAAGACATAATCCGGTCAAACTAAAAAAACTTTTAAATATTGTAGCTTTTGTGCCAGATTATGTCAAGAAAAGAAGCTTAATATAGCTCCCTTTCTATACCAACGATTTCCCCTTCCGTATTCCCTTCCACAAATCCTATTACGGTATCTATAATTTTATCCGCATGGGCATTGCTAGTTGTTACGCACGCAAACCCCAGAACAATACTTTGGTGAATATCCTGGTTTTCAACTTCTGAGATTGACACATTAAATTTATTTCTGACTTTTGAACATAAGCTTTTTACTATCATTCTTTTTTCTTTTAAGGAATGGACCCAAGGTACGTAAATTTTAATTTTAACTATTCCCACTACCATAACTTTTCCTCTATTCTAAAAATATTTATACCCACAAATTTACTATTTGTACTAAGTTAAGTCAAATGTATTTTTTATATTGTACTTTATTTAAAGTCTGCATCGACATACGATTTATATACATAAATGAATAAGCATTATATTATTGCACAAATTATCTATCAAAGAGCATTTAGTTTAATATCAACCATATTAAGGGATATAGTATGAATACGGAAAAAAGATTAACAAAAGCCTATAAAGAAGCTACTATTGAATATTTTGACAAAGATTCAAAATATATTATCTTTAGCGATATACACCGCGGTGACGACAGTGTATCCGATGAATTTGCCCGTAATCAGGCGATTTTTCTTCATGCCCTGAATCATTATTACAATAACGGCTATATTTTGGTGGAAGCCGGGGACGGGGATGAATTATGGGAACATAAGAATTTTAAACATATCCGCCTTGCCCATAAAGATGTTTTTATAGCTATGAAAAAATTTTATGATGAAGGACGGCTCAGAATCCTTTACGGAAATCACAATATATTTCTGAAAAATTTGGATTATGTACGGAATAATTATTACCAATTTTATGACGAATACGAGCAAAAAAAGGTAGATCTTTTTAAAGGTTTAAAACCTATTGAAGCACTGGTTTTAAAACACCGCGTAACCGATCAGGAAATTTTAATTGTCCACGGCCATCAGGGAGATTTTATTAATGACCAGTTCTGGTATGTATCCATGCTTCTTTTACGCTACTTTTGGAGGTTCTTGCATGTCGTCGGTTTTGAAAACCCTTCCAGTCCCGCCAGGAATATGTACAAAAGGCATAAGGTCGAAAAAAATTATAACAAATGGATAAAAAAACATAAAATTATGTTAATCTGTGGCCATACCCACAGGGCTAAATTCCCCAAAAAAGGCGAACTTCCGTATTTTAATACCGGCTGCTGCATTAATACCAGAGGTATTCCGGGTATCGAAATCGCAAACGATCAAGTTTTGATGGTCGACTGGAGAATAAAAGCCGATGACAGTGGAGTCATGCATATAGAAAGAACCGTGGTAAGAGGGCCGGAACCTATAGAAATTTATGATATAAGGAACACAAACATTAACACCGTAAAAACCCCTACCATGCAAATGCAATAACCTGGATTTAACGGATAAAATCAAGGCATTATTTTTAAAATACCCATATAATATAATTAGAGAAGAAACTTTACTTAAAATTTGTATTGAGTTATAATGATGACTAAAGTACAAAGCATCAGAGGAATACAGCCATGAAGATGAATATAGATAATTATTCGATAAATTATAAAATTACCGGTCATGGAGAAACGGTTGTCATATTGCAGGGCTGGGGAACAAGTATGGACTTGTATGATACCATAGCCGGCTCTATTAATTCTCATTACAGGGTTATTCAGCTTGATTTTCCCGGCTTTGGTCAAAGCGATGAGCCTAAAGAGCCCTGGTCGGTAGACGATTATGCCGATTTTGTGTTGAAATTTTTAAATAAATTGGAGGTTAAGGAAGCCTCCTTTATAGGCCATTCCTACGGTGGCCGGGTTATCATAAAACTGGCAAGCAGGGATAGCCTTCCTATAAAAATAAATAAATTAGTTTTGATAGACAGTGCGGGAATTTTACCGAAAAAAACATTTAAGCAAAAGGTTAGAATTAAAATATTTAAGACGGTAAACCGCTTATCCCGCACAAAGCTAGCCCAAGCCTTTTTCAAAGATGCAATAGAAAGCTGGAAAAGCAAACAAGGTTCTGCCGATTACCGTAATGCCTCCCCGATTATGAGGCAGTGTCTTGTTAAGGCGGTAAACGAAGATCTTACAGCTTATCTTAGTAAAATAAAGGCAGAAACCTTACTTATTTGGGGTGATAAGGATACTGCAACCCCGATTAGTGATGCCTACATAATGGAAAAGGCCATCCCCAATGCAGGCCTGGTTGTGCTTAAAGGTGCGGGGCATTATTCTTTTCTTGATCAACCTTATATATTTGACCGGGTTATGAAATCATATTTTAAAATAAGCTAATAATATACGGAACGGAGCCTATAAAATGGAATTTATAGATTATATATATTTAGTTAACCTTATTGTTGTCATTTTATCTTTTATTTTTGTGCTGAGATATAATCTCCATATGTTTCAGCTTAACGGTTATAAAAACAAAGTACATTTAAGGTGGCTTAAGATAAACAGACAAAAACAGGCCATTCTTGTAATTTTTCTGGTAAGTGCGGTACTTGCGGCAGTTGCCCGTATTTTCGCCCTTGCCCTTTTGATGTTAATAGGATCATTTATAGTATTACTATATTATTATATCTTAAGCAAAGCCAAGGCAAAGAAAAAACTGGTTTATACAAACAGGGTAAAAAGATTGATTGCTACAAATTTAATACTGGCAGTTATTTTAACCGGATTAATATTTCCCGCAACAACATTGACCGATTTTACTTTTATCCGGAAGGCTGTCCTAGGTGCAACACTGGTTAATCTAATTGAACCCTTGTTGGTAATCTTATCAAATATATTAAATAAGCCTATCGAAAAAAGTATTAACAATTATTATATAAATGATGCAAAAAAAATCCTCAAACAGTGTCCCAACCTGCTGGTTATAGGTATAACCGGCAGCTATGGAAAAACCAGTGTCAAGCATTTTCTTTCCGCTTTACTTCAGGCAAAATACAATGTGCTTATGACCCCAGAAAGTTATAATACTCCCATGGGTGTCGTTAAAACAATAAGATCCGGCTTAAAACCGGTCTATGACATCTTTGTATGTGAAATGGGGGCAAGAAATATAGGGGATATAAAGGAAATCTGTGATATAGTAAGTCCCACCCATGGAATAATCACCTCAATCGGCCCTCAGCATCTGGAATCCTTTAAAACTATAGATAACATAATCAAAACAAAATTTGAGTTGGCCGATGCCTTGCCCAAAGAAGGCCTTATATTCCTTAACGGTGATAACGAATATATTAAAAATAAAGAAGGACTAAACCATCCCATTTATTACGGTATAGATAATCCGAATGTGGATTACCGTGCCGTTGATATAACGGTATCCTCAAAAGGAACGGAGTTTACGGTCATTTCTCCAAAAAAAGAAGAAGTCCGTTTCCAGACGAAGCTTTTGGGGCGCCACAATGTAGTTAACATAGTCGGTGCTATTGCCGTATCAAACACCCTGGGTATTCCTTTAGAAGACCTTATTATACCCGTAAGAAGATTGCAGCCGGTACAGCACAGGTTGCAGCTGATTGAAAAAGGAAGCAATATAACCATAATTGACGATGCCTTTAATTCCAACCCTGCCGGCTCTAAGGCAGCTTTAGATACCCTTGCCCTGTTTGACGGATTAAGAATCCTTATTACCCCCGGCATGGTTGAACTGGGAGACAAGGAGGATTATTATAACAAAGAATTCGGAAGACAGGCGGCTGTAAGCTGCGATTATGTAATCCTTGTCGGCAAAAGGCAGACCCAGGCAATCCGTGAAGGCCTTATAAGTGAAGGGTTTGACGAATCAAAGCTTTATATTACCGATTATTTTGATGATGCAATAAATCACGCTTATAATATTCATACGGATAAACATAAATATATACTGCTTGAAAATGATTTACCGGATAATTATTGAGAGGAGATTTGATATGAAAATTAAAGTAGCGGTTATGTTCGGTGGCAAAAGTGTTGAACATGAAGTTTCAGTAATCTCTGGAATACAGGCTATTGCAAATATGGATAAGGATAAATACGATATTATCCCCGTATATATAACCAAACAGAATGAAATGTACATAGGAGACGCCGTAGGCGACATTGAGGCTTATAAAAATATAGATAACTTACTTAAAAACAGCCGCCGGGTTATTATGGTGAGTGACAAGGGCCAGGTAAAGCTAATATCCTATCCCATGAAACTGTTTAAAAAACCTGAAGAGATAATTATAGATGTTGCCTTCCCCATTGTTCACGGTACCAACGTAGAAGACGGCACCCTGCAGGGTTATCTTAAAACCCTGGGTATTCCCTTTGTCGGTTGCGATGTCACCGCTTCAGCAATCGGAATGGACAAATACTATATGAAAGCCATTTTAAAGGACTGCGGTATTCCTGTTTTAGACTGCCTTACCTTTACTACAGGTGATTATAAAAATATTGACAAAATTATTGAAGATATTGAAAATGCATTCTCCTATCCCGTTATTGTAAAACCGGTGAATTTAGGTTCCAGTGTAGGTATTAAAATGGCAAACAATAAAGATGAATTAATTTCTGCCATAGACGATGCTTTCCTTTATGCCAATAAAATCCTTGTAGAACATGGTATTAAGAATTTAAGAGAAATAAATTGTGCCGTTTTAGGCGATTTCAACGAAGCCATAGCATCGGAGTGTGAAGAGCCTCTTCGTAATTCAGATATTTTAAGTTATGAAGACAAGTATCTTTCAAACGCAAAGGGTGGCTCCAAAGGTATGGCAAGCGTTTCAAGAAAAATACCGGCAGAGTTATCTGAGGAAATGAGAGAAAAAATCCGGTCCATGGCCGTAAAAGCATTTAAACATCTCGGATGTAACGGAGTAGCAAGAATAGATTTTATAATAGATAAAGATACCGGAAACCTCTACTTTAATGAAATAAATACAATCCCCGGTTCTCTAGCATTTTATTTGTGGGAGCCTGTAGGTATTCCTTATAAGGAACTCTTAAGCAGGCTGATTGAACTTGCTTTAAAAAGAAAAAGGGAAGAAGAAAACATAACGTTTTCTTTTGATACCAATATATTAAATATGTCTTCTTTCGGAGGTTTAAAAGGAGCCAAAAATGGTAAATAGCCGCATCCTTGATAATCCTATACCAAATATGGATTTGCCGGAAAAATGGACTGAAAACGGTTTTATCTTATCCAAATTGGTATTGATTGATGAAAACATGGGATTTATTATAGATTTGCAGTATCCCAAAATGAATTTTAAAAATACTTTTAATAAATGCCTGGTTCGGGAGGAATTACTCGAAAGGTTAAAAATTGCTCAAAGCTTCCTGCCCGAAGGTTACAGGTTTAAAATATACGATGCCTGGCGCCCTATTAAGCTGCAGGAAGAATTATATGAAGTTTATTCCTCTCTTTTAATAGAAAAATATAATTTAAACGCTCTTTCGGATAGTGAAAAAGAAAAAATTTTGTCCGGGTTTATATCACCACCGGTTCATGAAAGGGACAATCCGCCTGTACATACAACAGGCGGTGCCATAGATTTGACTATAGTGGACCCAGACGGAAATGAATTAAATATGGGAACGGCATTTGACGAATTTTCCGATAAGACTCATACCGCATACTTTGAGAATACCGATGAAATTGACATCAAACTCAACCGTAGAATGTTATATAACTCCATGATAAAAGCCGGCTTTACCAATCTGCCTACTGAATGGTGGCACTACGATTACGGTGATAAATTCTGGGCTTATTATAATAAATCAAAAACATTATATAGGGGAGTATTTACAAAAGAGGAGCTAAATTTATGAAAAACAAATCAGAATTCTACCATAACAATAAATTAATTTATAAAAAAGCAAAAAGCGAATGATGGCATTTCTTATTATAGGTACCACTCTTATATGGATTATATTACTGCTCTTAAAAATTTTTATATGGGGTTTGAATTTTAGTGATTTGCTGGATGATATAACTGCCAACATACTTGGCATACTTCCGCCCCTGCTGATTTTTAACTTTGCTTATGAAAAACTGACGCAGGATATATCGGCTATAGAAATGTCTGAGCAGATTACCGAAACCCTTATGAGCGACCCGGAAACCATTGCTTTATTTACCAAAGAACAAAGGCAGGGATTTATCAATTCAACCATAGCCTCCCTGGTCGATCAAAGGGCGTGTGCCATGGTCCAGGGATGCCTGGAACCATATCTGAATACCGATAATTCATTTAATATTCGGACATACTTTGATTACAACATACAGCTTTTACATGACATTCCCCAAAACAACATTTTTAATCCTGCCGATTATTTCTTTTTATCGGAAACATTGCAATATAATATCTGTTACATAAACTCCAAGACAGATGAAGACTTGCCTAATGAATTTTATGCCGGTTTCTTTTTCGACATTGAAAATCTTGATTATGCTTTAAGGACCGGAAAAGGCAAATCCTGCTGCGACGATCATATTCCCTTCATATTCAGGGAACAGCTCAAAATAAAACGGGAAGACCTTGATAAGATTATTAATTTACCTGAGAATGAACTTAACGATTTTATTAAATCGTTTGTTAAACTCAAAATAAAAATAGACAATGAACCTGCAGAAATCCGAAAAATTATTGTTGACCAAACATGTATTAAGGTTCTCTTCTATTCCAATCATATGGCCAAAAAGAACGGGCATTCCGTAAGAATCCTGTTCCATATGGCTCAGCTTTGGAACAGTGAGTTTCAAGTGGCTCTCAGCGTTCCCACATATTCACCCAAGATTCAGTTAAGTTACCAGCCGGATAAAATGGCTGTGGAGATGTATTCATTTTTCAGTGACAGTATTGAATCCTCGGTAGGTAACGCTTTTGAAAAAGACCACGGTATGTATAATGTGATTGTAAATAATAAATGGATTTATCCGATGAGCGGAATGGTATTTACCATTAAAAAAATATAGTTATTACTTTATAAATAAGATCAAATGTAGGGCTTCAATCGTATGTGGAGTAAATTCAAAGGGATATGGGTATAACCGTGAAGTTATATCCATATCCCATTTATTATTGTCAATCCTTATATATTTTCCCTGTCAATATTATCTTTTTATTATACGTACGTTTAATATTATATCTTAATATTTCTCATAATGAACCTTAGAAGGATCATACCGGTCCACAAATTTATTTTCCTGACCTTCTGCCGGATATCCGATAGGAATCACACAAAACGGCTTTAACTTCTTACCTAACCCGAATATATTTCTTATATAGTCCATTCTGTCTTCTATAGGGGCAACTCCTAGCCATACGGCTCCCAAACCAAGATAGGCGGCTTCCAGTAAGATATTTTGGGTTGCAGCCCCCAGGTCCTGTTCCCAATGATGTTTATATCTCATTCTGTCTTCATTGCCTAATACAACAATAGCCAAAGGGGCTTCGGCAACCATTTTCGAATATGGGCTAAGTTCAGCCAGTTTCCTAAGGTTTTCTTTATCCTGTACAACTATAAATTCCCACGGTTGCTGATTAACCGCAGATGGTGCCTGCATAGCTGCTCTTAAAATTTTGTCTATTTTTTCCTGTTCTACCGCCTGTTCTTTATACTTCCGAATACTTCTTCTGTTAAAAATGGCATCCATATAAATTCCTCCTTAACCATTCCTATATTCTAAAACAGCCGTAATTTAACTCTTATGTAATTTGATATATCAAATTATACCATAAAGGATATAAAACTAAAAATAAATTAATAATTACTAATAAATTTTCAAATCCTTTTCATACTAATAATAAAATAATATTTAGTAAAGGAGATACAGCATTGAGAAAATTATTATATATAACAGTCAACTCAAAACCTGAAAACTTATCATCCTGCAAAACCGTGGGAAGAGCCTTTGTAAATAAATTCATTGAAAAATATCCGGAATTTACAGTTGAAGAACTGGATTTATATAAGGCTCATATACCAAGGCTTGAATACCAGTATTTTGTAAAAAGAAACTGCATAATAAACGGAGATGCTCTTAAGGATTTAGACGAAAAAGACCAAAGAGAAGTTCAAAAAATCGTTGACTTGTGTAACCAGTTTATCAGTGCGGAAGTTTATGTAATTGCTTCACCGATGTGGAGCCTGTCATTCCCTTCACCATTAAAAGAATATATAGACTGCATAGTTCAAGAAAATAGGACAATTGCATTCCCGGACGGCGGTGATAAACCGGTAGGACTTTTAAACGATAAACCAAGGACCGTAGTTTATATCCAGTCATCAGGAGCCCATATACCCTTTATGCTGAGGCCTATAATGAATAAAGGCTTAAATTATATCGAAGATATAATGAAATCTATGGGCATAAGCTCCTTTGAACGTCTGTTGGTTGATGGTACAGGAGATACAGAAAAAGAAAGAATTGATGCCATTAATAGGGCTATGGAAAAAATTGATGATATAATAGAACGGATAGAAGTAAGAAAGGCTATGTATGTATAAAGTTGCTTAAAAAAAGTATACAAAAATGCCTGATTACTTTTCTTTAACGGTTTATAACTATTGGTAATTTATACTCACACTATGGCGTATTATTGACTTGCACCTATCAGATTACACCCATACGGGTGCACAATGAAAGCTCCTTGCCACAGGTATTACCCTGCGGTAAGGAGCTGTTTTTTGTACTATATTCATACCACATAAAAAATTACTACCTGATACTTCCTTCTCCGCCCATAAGCCTTGTCAATTCCTCAATTTTCTCAATCGGAAACGGCGGTTGTGAGAGAGGTTTCATTGCAATGGACATTAGCTTCATAGGATTGTCATCAGCAGCTATTCGATTAGAGCTTAATGCTCCGCATATTTTGCACCTATGGATAATTGCCCATTCCCCATTCTTTCTCACCCATACTGCTATGGGTTCCATATGCCCCCCGCAATCTGCCGCCCTGTCACCGGGTTCAATATCCAGATGCAAACTGCAAAGGCAGTTGGGGCAATGGTTTCTATGGTTACTTCCCGCTCCTTCAGGAACAACAAGTCTCCCACAAACTTTACAGGTAAAAGTCTCATTGCATGCATTGGTTTTATAGTAACCTTTTTTATATTTCTTTATTTTATTTTCTCTGTTCAATTTGTTTACCTCCGTATAGCATCATAATTTGATGGCCTATGGGAGGTATACTAGACGAATCCGGTATAACCTCCCGGCTATACTACGGACTCCATATGATTTCTATTTTTCAACATAAAAATAGCCCTCCTGAAAATTTATATATAATCAAGCATATGCCTGACTATCTCTATTTATTTTATTATATAATAAACCATTTTTGCTAAATGGGAAATACTTTTTTATTATGCCATTTTTTATAACCGGTAAATCCTCATTCTGTTTCTTTGTAACCTATAAATCGGTAAGTAGCACTTTCTTGTTAAAATACCAATTTCAATTATGCCCTGTCTGCAGAGTTTTGCAGACAGGGCGGTTATAATTTACCGATGATTCAAGCCACTCTAATCCTCATCTACACTTTTATCATCAGAGCAACCGTTTCCACATGCGAGCTATGGGCAAACTGATCTACAGCCCGTACTTTCTTAAGTTCATAGCCGTTGGCATTCAGATATTTTAAGTCCCTTGCCAAAGTGGCAGGGTCGCAGGAAACGTAGACCACTTTCTTCGGAGCTATTGATATTATGGTATCCAGAAGTTTTTGGTCGCAACCCTTTCTTGGGGGGTCCACCACAATAACATCGGCTTTAATATTTTCTTCATTATGTTTTCTTGGAAGTACCTCTTCCGCTGCTCCTACAAAAAATTCAACGTTTTCTATTCCGTTGATATTGGCATTGGTTCTGGCATCATCTATAGCCTGGGGAATAATCTCAACACCATAAACCTTCCTCGCTTTCTTGGCAAGAAACAGTGATATGGTGCCGATTCCGCAATATAAATCCCATACCACTTCATCTCCTGTAAGGCCGGCATAGTCTAAAGCTATCTGATACAGCCTGTGAGTTTGTAAGGGATTTACCTGAAAGAATGATAAAGGTGAAATCCTGTATTTTATGCTACCGATATAATCGGTTATATAAGTTTCTCCCCAAACCTTTATTACTTCTTCTCCAAGGATTACATTGGTCTTTGCGGTGTTAATATTCAGACATATACTTGTAATGCCAGGAATTTTTCTCAGACCTTCCACCAGCTCTTTCTTGTGCGGAAAATCCCTGCCGTTTATAACCAGGCATACCATGACTTCCCCGGTAGTATAACCTACACGGATAAGAATGTGCCGAAGAAGCCCCATATGCTTCGTTTCATTATAAGGCTCAATATTATACTTTTCTATAAAGGACCGCATAAAGCGGATAATCGGCATATTAATTTCAGCGCCGATATAGCAATGGTCTGTATCTATAATCGAATGAGTCCTTTCAGCATAAAAGCCGATAATTACTTTACCCTCCTTGTTTTTGCCTACGGGAAATTGGCTTTTATTCCGGTAATAATAAGGTTTCTCCATCCCTAATATAGGCTCCATAGGAATGTTTTCAAAGCCCCCTATCCTTGCCAGGCAGTTTCTTACTTTATTTTCTTTGTATTCAAGCTGCTTTGCATAATCTATATGCATTATCTGGCATCCGCCGCATTTTTCTGCCTTGTCGCATCGAAGAATAACCCTGTATGGGGAAGCTTCGATAACCTCCAATAATTTGGCATAACCGTAGGATTTTCCGGCCTTCATTACCTTAACAAGAACCTTGTCTCCTACTACCGTGTTTTTTATAAAGAGGGTATAGCCTTCATATTTTCCTATGCCTTCTCCCTCTGAACCTATATCTTCTATTGTAACAACCAGTTGATCATTCTTCTTTACCATATCTTCTGCTGCTTTCCTTTATTTTTGTTATTCAATACTTTTTGAGCTTCTCATTATATTTGAATCAAAAAGCCGTTGATATCCCATCCACTCAACACTTGCATCGCAGGAATTTAATAATTCGGACATGGTTTGAAGCTTAGCATCGGTATTATCTGCAAAATGCAGTGCCATAGCTTCAATTGTTGCAGGTTTTTTAGGCGAACCGTATTCCAGTTCTCCGTGATGAGCCAGTATGCAGTGTATCAATTCGCTGGCCAGCTTATCGGGAAAACATACTATTTCTTTTATTTTTTCGGATACCATATTGGCTCCTATAAAAATATGCCCCAATAATTGCCCTTTGTCAGTATAATCGTTTCTCGGGAAAGGAGCAAGCTCTTCCATTTTCCCTATGTCATGAAGAAGAGCAGCCGTAAGTAACAGATCCCTGTTTATTATAGGGTAATTGGCCGCATAATAATCACATAAATTAACTACACTTAAAGTATGTTCCAAAAGACCTCCTATAAAGCTGTGATGTACACTTTTGGCGGCCGAATGGTTTTTAAATTTTTTAACAAACTTTTCGTCGGTTATAAAGAATCTTTCTGCCAGCAACCTTAGATTTAAGTCCTTGATAGAACTTATATACTTCTTTATTTTTTGGTACATTTCTTCGATATCTTTGCTGGTCTTTGGGAAATAATCCTCAGGATAATATTCGCCTTCTCTGCATTTATATATTTTGCTTACATTTAACTGAAGCGCATCCTGAAAACTGGTCACCCTCGCATCTATATGTACGAAGTCCATCGCTTCGTAAGGTCCGATTTCACAGTTAAAGTCCCATATTTTCGCATCGATTGTACCTGTTTTGTCCTGTAAAATCAAAGATACGTATTCTTTTCCGCTTTTACCGGTCAAAATCTGCTTAGATTTGCACAGATATATTTCGTTTTTTATTATGTCTCCCTCTCTTAAATCCCGGATGTATTTCATCTCTACCTTGACCTTTCTAATACTTGATAAATAAGCTTATTTCTATTATAGCCTACCACAAAAAATATATAAAGTGAATAATTAATCCATTCAATCAAATCAGCTATGCTATATTTAGATTTTATTATTCAAATTGCTTTTATAAATCAATAGGAAAATAGTAGTATTTTTTGGCAAGTTGCCCCATTTTAAATCAGAGAAAAAGATATGGGTCAGAGAAAACAAAATTTATTATTTGAAATTTATTAAATATATGAGATTTATTAAAAAATTTTATTCCGGATTTTCTACTGATTTGAGTGCTGTCTATGGCAATAAGTTGGGGATAAATTTAAAGTATAAAAAAGACTGCTGCCTTTACTTCTTGGCATCAGCCTTTTAAATTCTTATTTTTGCTTTTCAGCCAGAATAACCTTTAACTCCAGCTCCTTATCCTCAGATCCGGAAGTTCTTTTTATAATAAAGGTTACTTCTGTGCCGGGCTCATATTCTGAAATAGCACTGTAAAAACTGTTCATATTGAATATGGTCCGCTCTCCTATAGCAAGAATAATATCCCCGCTCATAAGGCCTGCAGTAAAAGCGGGAGAATCCTTTATAACTTCATAAACATAAACTCCGTTTGTTACATCATATTCCTTTTTGACAGTCTGCGGCAAATTCTCCGCAATTACCCCGCAATATACCCTCGAAGTTTGGCTAAGCATTCTGTCAATATAGGGTTTTATTTTACTGATGCCTATTACTGTGCTTAACTCTTTATTTAAACCTTTCTTCAGGGTTCTGGTTATTAAACCTATAATCTCTCCTTCAAGATTTACTATTACACCGTCACTTTCATTATTGAAACTCATATTTGTGTGGAATAAATCCAGTTCATTGTCTGTTATGCTTATTGTACTTCCCTTGCTGGTAATAATACCGATATCAATTGAGGATGTATAACCGTTTGGATTTCCCAAAGCAATTATGGGACTACCTGTCGTAAGAGAATATGACTCCCCAAAGCTTGCTACAGTAATATTTTCATAAGCTTTAACCGGAATATCTGCTATATTCACGGCAATAACAGCCAGATTAAGCTCTGTTTCGTAATCAAGTAAATCCGCATCTACGTAAGATAACTCATTTATCATAATTTTAATGCTGCTAGCATCCTTAACCCTATCAAGGCTTACCAGCAGTTTTAACCGGCTGCCGTCGTTTTCCACTACCACACCTGTAGTATTTATCATTTTTTCAATTGGATTTCCGAACCAATCTTTGCCCTGAATAATACTTGATACCGTTAAAATAGATTTTGCCGTTTCATAAGACAGCCTCTTTAAGTCGTTATATATAGCAATATAATCTTTTATATCTGCATCAAATGTTTCTACCATAAGAGGCTGAAGCTCCTCTTTAGGCTCACTTTCCTCCTGTACGGGAACTTTGTTTGTATCCTCTGTTTGGTTTTTATTATCATCTTCGTCTTCCCGTATATTTCCGGGTTTTTGCTTGTCATTGTCATCCGACTCATCATTCGTGTCTTCAATTTCCCCGTTGTTTTTATACGGTATCTTGGTCGTAGCCTGGACTGTATTTTTATTGGTATTTAATTCTTCCTTATGAAGAAGTTTATATAATCTGGGCTCGGCAATGCAAAAAGTTACCGCAGCAACAAGCCCAAATACAACCGCCATAAAAACCATCGTTAAAAACGGAAGCAGAAATTTATTGACAAACCTTCGCTTCCTTGGGCGTATTTGCTCTTTAATGAATACAAAATCCTTATTTTCATTAAATTTATCGGACATAATTTTTCTCCTTATTATCAAAGAAAAACCTCATCATATATATATTAAAAGTTGGTACGTAAGTCCTATTTTATCAGCTACTTATGAACATATTATGAATAGTTTGTAAACAAAAACCATGCTTTATATGATAATAATACCGACAGCCTTATAATACAAGTCTAAACTATATAAATACGATTTTTTTGTTTTATTTTCCCACAAACTAAGGTAAAATAGAATATGATATAATATGGTATCTGAATATGACATAAACCTTGAAAGGTATGATCGGACATGAATGATAAATCGTTAAGAACACTTGAATATAATAAAATAATAAATATGTTGACCGAACTTGCGGCCTCAAGCCGAGGAAAGGAACTTTGCGAAAATTTATTGCCGCATAGTGAATTGTCGGTTATTATGCGTCTTCAAAAAGAAACTTCCGACGCCCAATCCCGTTTGCTGCGTAAAGGTAACATTTCATTTTCAGGTATACACGATATCAGGCCCTCCCTTATGCGCCTTAAGGTGGGTTCTGCCTTAAATGCGATTGAGCTGCTCCGTATAAGTTCCATACTTGATACAACTCTTCGTATCAAGGCATATGGGGGATATACCGGTAAGGATGACGAAGAAGTATCTGCCGATTCCCTTACCGAACATTTTGCCGGTCTTGAGCCCTTAACTCCTTTTAATAATGAAATTAAACGCTGCATAATATCCGAGGAAGAAATTGCGGACGATGCCTCCCCTGCCCTAAAAAACATCCGCAGGCTAATTCGTAACATTAACGATAAAATACACACCGAATTGTCCTCAATTTTAACTTCCTCCAGGAATATGCTTCAGGAACATATAATTACCATGCGAAACGGCCGATATTGCCTGCCCGTTAAAGCGGAATTCAAAAACCAGTTCCAGGGCATGATTCATGACCAGTCCTCTTCAGGTTCAACCCTGTTTATCGAACCTATAGCCATCGTACGCCTTAACAATGAACTTAGGGAACTTGCCATACAGGAGCAGGCGGAAATTGAAAAAATTCTTGCTGCCTTGTCAGAAACGGCTGCCCAATATATAAACGAACTGGAATATAATTATAACACCTTAACGGAACTGGACTTTATCTTTGCCAGAGCTAAGCTTTCCCTTAAGATGAAGGGAACAGAGCCAAAATTCAATAATCATGGCATAATAAACCTTAAAAAAGCCCGCCATCCTTTAATTGATCCTAAGCAAGTAGTCCCCATAGACGTAAGAATAGGCCGGGATTACAACATGCTGATTATAACCGGGCCCAATACCGGAGGTAAAACCGTTACCTTAAAGACCGTAGGCCTTCTTACCCTGATGGGGCAGGCAGGCCTTCATATACCTGCTTTCGATAATTCTGAACTTGCTATCTTTAAAGAAGTATACGCCGATATAGGGGATGAGCAGAGCATAGAACAGAGCTTAAGTACCTTTTCAGCCCATATGACCAATATTGTTACTATTCTGCAAAATGCAGACAAAGATTCCTTGGTGCTTTTGGATGAGCTAGGTGCGGGAACAGACCCTACGGAGGGTGCTGCCCTTGCCATGGCTATACTTTCATATCTTAATAAAATGGGCATCAGGACACTGGCAACCACCCATTACAGCGAGCTTAAAATATATGCTCTGTCCACCGAAGGCGTTATGAATGCCTCCTGCGAATTTGATGTTGAAACATTAAGGCCTACCTATCGGCTTCTTATCGGAATCCCGGGTAAAAGCAATGCTTTTGCCATATCAAAAAAACTTGGCCTTCCTGAATTTATCATAGAAGATGCAAAAACCAGGATCGGCAGACAGGACAGAACATTTGAAGATCTTATCAGTGACTTGGAAAACAGCAGAAAAACCATAGAAAAGGAACAGGAGGAAATCTCACGTTATAAAGCAGAAATAGAAAGGTTAAAAAACGAACTTAGCAAAAAGAATGAAAAGATCGAAGCAAACAAAGAGCGAATTCTTAGGGAAGCCAAAGAGCAGGCTGCCAAAATCCTTCAGGAAGCAAAAGATTTTGCGGACGAAAGCATACGAAAATTTAACCGCTGGATGCAGGAGGGTGGCAATATAAAAGATATGGAGGCTGCCCGCAGCCAGATTCGTGACCGCTTAAGCGAAGACGAAGGCCTTCCTAAGAAAAAAGATAAACCGGCAAAAAAATTATCACCCAAGAATTTAAAGGTGGGCGATACCGTATTTGTTTCAAGTCTCGGAATAAAAGGAACGGTAAGTACATTGCCCAATGCCAAAGGTGATTTATATGTACAGATGGGAATTTTACGCTCCCTTGTAAATATTAAGGATCTTGAACCGGCAGAGGAGGAAGAAAATAGGCCCGCCATAAGCAGTTCTACCCAAAGCGGAAAAATTAGAATGTCAAAGTCGGCCTCCATAAGTCCGGAACTTAACCTGATAGGCAAAACCGTAGATGAAGCTTTGTTTGAACTTGACAAGTATCTGGATGATGCATATCTTGCCCATTTGCCTCAGGTTACCATTATTCACGGAAGAGGTACGGGGGCCTTAAGAAACGCTATCCATTCTTACCTTAAGCGTTCTAAATATGTTAAAGACTTTAGAATCGGTGGCTACAACGAAGGAAATACAGGCGCTACAATTGTTGAATTAAAATAATTATATAGATGGAGGTAGTTATGATATCAAAACAGAAAATATTAATTGTAGACGATGATGTTAATATTGCCGAACTGATATCTTTGTATCTGACAAAAGAATGTTTTGATACCAGAATTGTTCATAACGGTGAAGATGCATTAAAAGAATTTGAAAATTATCAGCCCAATTTAATCCTGCTTGATCTGATGCTTCCCGGCATCGACGGCTATGAAGTATGCCGTGAAATCAGAAAGACATCCAAAGTCCCAATTATAATGCTTTCTGCAAAAGGCGAAGTCTTTGATAAGGTACTGGGTTTGGAACTTGGCGCCGACGATTATATTATTAAGCCTTTTGATTCCAAAGAACTGGTAGCAAGAGTCAGAGCGGTATTAAGAAGATTTAACCCGATTCCCGAACAGGATAAAGAAGAAAAGATTACAGGCAAATATGTAAAATATCCTGACCTTATAATAAATATCAGCAATTATTCGGTTCAATATTACGGCAAAAATATTGAAATGCCTCCGAAAGAACTTGAACTTTTATATTTTCTTGCCTCAAATCCCAATCAGGTATTTACAAGAGAGCAATTACTTGACCATATATGGGGTTATGAATATTTCGGAGACACCCGGACAGTGGATGTACATATAAAAAGATTAAGGGAAAAAATTAAAGACCATAACGACTGGAGTATAGCCACGGTTTGGGGAATCGGCTACAAATTTGAGGTAAAGAATCCGGGAAGATAACATTTTATTTACAATAAAAGGACAGGCAGGTGCATGCCATGAAAAAAACTCTTTGGGCAAGATTAATTACATGCTATCTGATTTCGGTTGTGCTGGTTTTTGTATTTGTCAATACATACGGTATGGCCTTGCTGCAAAAAAAACTAAAAAAAGACCAAACCAACCTTTTATATAAAGAGGCTTCATTAATATCTGCCTCATACAGAGGTACCTTATTTGATCATGAACAAAGCCCGGATAATCTTGCTTCCCAATTCAGGTCCATAAATACATACCTAAATATCCGCGTCTGGATTGTAAACAGGGACGGACAGATTGTAGCGGATTCCTCCAATATAGATAATTCTCCTAATGTAAATTTAAATGACCTTGACCCCGGCTTTTTAAATAAAACAATTTCCGAAAATACAATGTTTGAAAGCCTTTTTAACGAACCTATGTTAAGTATTATCCGAAGAGTTGATTATAACTTCAGGCTGCGGGGTTATATTGTACTTCACTCACCGATGAGTGAAATCCAAAATAAGGCTTATATCTATATGGATGTAATCAATATATGTTTTTTGATAATTTTCCCTCTGCTGTTTTTAATATTTATTTATATATACTATATTACGGCAAAACCGTTGAAGCATCTTATGAAGGCTGCCGTAGAATACGGTTCCGGCAATTATAATTATAAAATAAATATTAAAGGCCCCAGTGAATACAGGGATCTGGCGGCAGCATTATCCTTTATGGCGCAAGAAATAAGCCAGCTGGACGATTATCAGAAAAAGTTTGTGGCCAATATTTCTCATGACTTCAGATCTCCATTGACCTCAATCAAAGGATATGCGGAAGCCATAATGGACGGGACTATTCCTCCCGATATGCAGAATAAATACCTGAATATAATTCTTTTTGAGACCGAAAGGCTAAACAAACTGACCTCAAGCCTTCTTGAGCTTAACAGATTTGACAACAGGAGCGCCATGCTTGATATAGTTACCTTTGATATAAATTATATTATAAAGAAAACTGCAGAAAGTTTTGAAGGCACATGCAAGGCAAAAAAAATTACCCTGAATCTGATTTTTTCTTCTCCCGAAACATATGTTGAAGCGGATATGGGCAAAATTCAGCAGGTACTTTATAACCTTATAGACAACGCCATAAAATTCAGTCACAATAACTCTGAAATCAAAGTATCTACTGAAGAAAAGGGTGAAAAAGTTTTTGTATCGGTTAAGGATTACGGTATCGGAATCCCGAAAGATGCGATAAAGAAAATTTGGGACAGATTTTACAAGACTGATGCATCAAGAGGAAAAGATAAGAAAGGAACGGGGCTTGGACTTTCCATTGCCAAGGAAATTATCCAAGCTCATAATGAAAATATTAATGTAATCAGCACTGAGGGTGTAGGATCGGAATTTATATTCACTCTGAAAAAATCGTCTGAGTAAATCAACGCAAAAAAATAGCGCCGATTTACACTTCATTCCATTTGTGGGTGTGCAGTTCCCCTTGAAGTTTCATACCTTCAAAATTGTTCTGCCTTAAAGCCTCATAGAGAATAATTGCAACCGAATTACCCAGGTTAAGTGATCTGATATTTCCTACCATCGGTATACGGATGCAATTTTCTTTATTTGAAAGTAAAATTTCCTCGGGTATTCCTGCACTTTCTTTCCCAAACATAATGAAACAATCCGGTTCATATTTTACATGGGTATAAGGCTTAAGTGCTTTAGTTGTAGCCATATAGATTTTAGGATAATTGTTCTTTTTCAAAAAATCCTCATAGCTGTCATATACAACATAATCAAGGTCTTTCCAATAATCCAGTCCCGCCCTTTTTATCTGTTTTTCATTCAGTTTAAAACCCATAGGTTCAATTAAATGAAGCCTGGTATTGGTGGCTACACATGTTCTTCCGATATTTCCTGTATTTGCCGGAATTTCCGGCTCCAATAGTACTATATTCATATTTTTAATCGTCAGACTCCTTTTATAGCGATATTAATCTCTATTTTTTTGTTATTATCATATTCCAAAGGAATGCAAATATTTGTAGCTTGTGCATGGGTGAAAGCCATAGAACCTGTTCCTACAGTCGGAGGGGTTATATCCATGGATATGCCCTGAGTTGAAAAGATAGTTGCTGCATTTCCAAGAATCATATTTCCAAGCTCACTGATTGCACTCTTTGCAAAATCGTCCATTTCGGTAACCGGCATCATAATCATTTTGGATGCAATATCACAGGCAATATCATGTTCAAAAGCAATTAAAACCTGTCCTTTTATTTTGCCGGTAAAACCTATTATTATAATTATAGTATTATCAAGGAAAATAGGTTCTTTAATATACGGTTTACCTATCTTTGCTTCAACAAAACACATCTCTTTTATAATTCTTGATGATGCCATCAAAAAAGGATTGATATATTCAACATTTACTGTCATAAAAATACCTCCCGGTGTATTGAAAAACTTATCTTTAGTAATTTTTATTTTATTGATTTTTTCTTATTTTATTTACAAAACGTTCTATTCTTTCAGTTGCTATTTTTAAATTTTCAATTGAGTAAGCATATGAAATCCTCAAAAAACCTTCACCGCAATCTCCGAATGCCGTTCCGGGTACAACCGCCACTTTTTCTTCCATAAGCAATTTAGTTGCAAATTCATCCGATGTCATATTAAGGCTTTTAATGCACGGAAAGACATAAAAAGCGCCGAAAGGCTCAAAACAATTAAGTCCCATGTTATTAAAAGCATGTACAAGAAATCTTCTACGCTTATCATAAGCATCTCTCATCGTTTCGACATCGGAATCTCCGTTCCTTAATGCCTCAATTGCAGCATACTGGCTGGTTGTAGGGGCACACATTATAGCAAACTGGTGGATCTTTGTCATCTGTTCGATAATCATGGCAGGACCGACCGCATACCCCAATCTCCACCCTGTCATGGCATAGGATTTTGAAAAACCGTTTATAACAACGGTCCGCTCCCGCATACCCGGAAATGAGGCAATGGATACATGATTTTTTCCATAGGTAAGTTCTGCATATATTTCATCGGAAACGACAATTATATCTTTCTCGATAATTACATCCACCAAATCCTTTAGGTCATCATACTCCATGATAGCTCCCGTAGGATTATTTGGAAATGGCAATACTAATATTTTGGTTTTGTCCGTAATAGCAGCTAGAAGCTGTTCCTTTGTCAGTTTGAAATTATTTTCTTCTTTTAGCTCAATTACTACGGGGACTCCCCCTGCCAGCAAAGTACAAGGATGATAAGATACATAGCAAGGCTGAGGTATCAATACTTCATCCCCGGGGTTAAGCATGGCCCGAAATGCCAGGTCAATTGCTTCGCTTCCCCCGACTGTCACCAAAACTTCCCGTTCATAATCATATTTCAGATTGAATCTTCTATGTAAATAGTTGCAGATTTCAATTTTTAATTCTTTAAGACCGGAGTTGGAAGTATAAAAAGTCCGGCCCTTTTCCAATGAATAGATGCCTTCTTCTCTTATATGCCATGGTGTATCAAAATCAGGCTCCCCGACACCCAGAGAAATGGCATCTTTCATTTCACTGACAATATCAAAGAACTTTCTGATTCCTGAAGGCTTGATATTAACCACATTTTTGGATAACGGATTTCTCAAGGGCTAATCAACATCCTTTCGTCTTTTTTGGCCTCTACCAGAGGAAGACCGTGTTCTTTATATTTTTTTAATACGAAATGGGTCGCGGTGCTCTGTACCCCTTCCATAGGTGCCAGTTTTGCGGATACGAAATTTGCAACTTCTTTTAAGGTTTTACCTTCAATTATAACTGTAAGGTCAAATCCGCCGGACATCAAATAAACCGATTGTACTTCGTCAAACTTATAAATCCTTTCGGCGATTCTGTCAAATCCCAACCCTCTTTGAGGAATAACCTTAACCTCAATCAAGGCGGTAACTCTTTCACATTGAACCTTATCCCAATTAATTAAGGTAGGATATCCGCATATAATATGTTCTTCTTCCATCTGCCTGATAATATTAGATACTTCCTCTTCAGTGGAACCCAGCATAGTCGCCAAATCTTTAGCCGTCAACTTGCTGTTTTTATCAATTGCTGCCAAAATCTTTTCCCTCATCCCAATTCCTCTCTTCTAAACTTTTTATATAAATTATCATTTGCATAGATAATCCAGGAGTTTATAATTAATTTAGCCTTTATAGGCAAACTATAATTTAACGAGATGCGGTAAAATTCTTTACGAATATGCACTAAATCACTTTATATAATTCGTCCGCTTTGGGCGGTTCCAAAAAACGCCGTTCTTCACCGTTTAATATAATTCTGTCATTGCCCTCTGTAATCCGTCCGATAACAGCGGCAGGTATGCCTTCAGCTTTCAACCGGTCTTTTAGCATATTGCCGCGGTCCGTTACAATCAGCAAACACCCGCCGGATATCAGCATATATGGGTTTAAATCATAAAACTCACATATTTCCACAGTTTCCTGCTTCAATTGTATTTTTTTCAAATCTACTTCCAAACCTGTTTTGGATGCCGCCCCTATATCCCACAGGGCCCCGAATATACCGCCCTTTGCCGCATCATGCATTGAAGAAGCCCCGATTTCTACGGCAATTTTTGCTTCCGGTACAACGGACAAATAATCTATCATCTTCTTTGCCCCGTCAACAAAAGCGGCAGGATACTTTGTTATAAGTTCATTTTCCTTTTCTTTTGCCAAAATAGCAGTACCTTCTAACCCGGCCCATTTTGTCATAACAATTTCCTGACCGGGTTTGGCTTTTGATGTCTTAACAATATTTTCTTTTTTTATCTTACCGATACCGGTAACCGTTATAACCGGTTGATTTACGGCTTTTGTAACTTCGGTATGACCACCGATAATTTCTATATTAAGATGCCTGCAAATACTTTCCGCATTATTTATTAAATTTCTGAGATCTGATTCACTATAATTTTCAGGCATCAATATTGTAAGCATTATTCCTATAGGTTCTGCTCCGCTGGAGGCAATATCATTGACAGCCACATGAACGGCATAGATACCTATATCCTGCAGAGTTCCGGTAACAGGGTCCGTAGATAAAACAACTGCATCGTCCCCATTTATAGCAATAATACCGCAATCTTCTCCGACAGCAGGACCTAAGAGTACTTCTTCTCTTCTGTGCCTTATCTGATTTAAAACGGATCTTTTCAGGACGGTTTGGGGTATCTTGCCGATATTCATGTCGTACCTCCCAAATTAGCCTTTATTCATCCTCAGGTCCTTCATCGTCCCATTCCGGATCCCAATAGATGTTGTCATTAATAATTTGCTGTTGTGTGTCCTGGTTAATATTGCTGTTTATACTATCCTCTGTTTGATCATCGACGGAAGAACTGTCTTCTCTATTATCGGTCTGTGTATTCTTTCCGTTCTTATTATCGCTGTCCGATTTATTTTTATCTTCTTCTACTTCCTTGGTTCCCACCGTTATATAACGAGGGGCAGGTGCATAAGTGCTTTTATTTACAAGGGTACGGCTTACTTCAACTCCGTTTTCATAGACTATCTTGTAAAGCTCGGCTTTGTAACCGGTGTGAGCTGCCTGAGTCACCTTTTTGTAGGTTACAGGCTTAGTAGGATCTTCTTCTATAACATCCGGAGGAGGAGCAGTTTTAGACAATACTCTGGTTTCAAATTTAATTTTTCTGTTTTTTGTATCTCTGGTTTCATGTCCCCATATATTGAAAGTTATTGTACGTCCTTTAGTATATGCTTCAATCAAAATAGGGACATCGGTATTGTTTTTAAATTTAAAGTCTTTATATGTCCCGGCTATAGCCGCGTCTCTGGACAAGTCAACATAGCTGATAGTCATAGAATGTTCGTGCCGCTGGACAACTTCCAGTTCGGCATATAACACGGCATTATACAAAGTAGTTGTAACCTGACATGCGCCTCCGCCGATACTGTCTATTACCTTGCCCTTTGAGTAAGCTCCGGCTACATGGTATCCGTTTTGCCTGGTAAATGGTGCAAGATGTTCATAGGCCGAAAAAACCTCTCCCGGATATACCACCGTATTGTTTATCAGCCTGGCGCCGTTAGCCAAATTCTTAGCCCGGCTTTCAGACGAATCAGCATATTCGGTAGTAAAAGTTCCCAATATTGTATTGCATTTTTCAACTATATCCCTGGTATATACAGGTTCCACATCCTCTAAAAATGCTTCCACTGTCAAATCATTTCTGTCCCAGGAATTAGAAATCAAATCAACTATATTTAAAACAGTAGCCTCTACATCCAGTTTTTTGCCCGGAATATGGTCCGTATAAATCATTTGCCCGTTCTTTCTTGATACTGATGCATTTACAGGCTCTACATTAAAAATATCCGATTTTGAAGAAACAAACTCCCTTACCTTGTTCTCATCCAGTACAAACTCCAAAGGCAGCTTAATTCCTTCATTTTCTATATCCTTTATGTCCTTATATCTTTTTATAAGATTTCCAGTTTTTCCAAGGCCAAGCGCTGTCTCTATAATATTATTAATTTTATAAGTATATCCCAAATCTCCTAACGTTGCCGACACTGACTGATCATTTGCCTGAATTGAAACTTTCTTATTTTTTAATTCCTCTACAAATTTAATAACCTCTTTTTCGGCCTCTTCGGCTGTCATTCCGCCTACGTCCACTTCGTCTATAAAAACACCTTTGATAATCCTGTTATCATCGGCTGCAAAAGCAAAAAAAATGCTTCGCGTGCACGCCATGAATCCGGATAAAACCAAAACAATGCAGCACATAACCAGGCGTTTGCTCATTATATTTCCTCCTTTATAATTTTAAGTCTATATGAGCCTTATACACTTATCATCGGTGTTTTTAATAGTTTCTTCCTATTGTAGCATAAAGAACGGAATATTCAACCACTAACTTCTTTAATTGACATTTTATTTTTAATTATATATATTAGTTAAATAAACTAAGTATCATAGGAACTGTCATTGAAAGAATAAGTAAAATTACAATAACAGTTGAAATAATTTTTCTTGTTTTTCTGCTGCTTAATCTTAACATGTTTTCACCTTCTTTTATTATTATAATAATTTCTTAAAATATATATAGATTTGACTTAATATAAAGAAAGGCTGTGCAATTTTTATGGGTTTTTTTGTAACATTCGGTATTGTTATTATATTTGTCCTTTGGTTGAATTATGAAATAAGAAAAAACAACCGTCTTGCTAAAAAAAGCAGTGAGGAGTTTTGGGAAAAGGAAGCCAATGCCAATATGTCACGGAAAACCGATATTTCGAACCTTGATTATATCAGAATACCGTATGAAAAACTTCCCTTAAATGATACTCCCGACGATACCATAAATTTTTATCGTGATACTATTCTTTCACAATCGGATAAAAAAATACTAAATTTAAGCGGTTTTTCAAACACCGAACTGAAACTTAAATACGGAGCTGCCAATTTATCCAAACTTTCCGAATATGATAATAATTTTACTGTCTTGGTAGCAACTCTCCATAAGTGGGGCGAACGCCTTTACCAGCAAGGGTATCATAATGAGGCTTTGGCAGTCCTTGAAGCTGCCGTAGATTGCAAATCTGATGTCCGTAAAACCTACGAATTGCTGGCTCAAATTTATATGGCTCATGGCTCCCCTGATAAAATTGATAATTTGATTGATGCTATAAACCGTATAAATATAGCCGGTAAAGAAAATCTCGTATTAAAATTAAACAATATAAAAAATAAAATATAATATTCAGTTTTTATGTATAGGCTGTTTTATATTTTATGTTATTTTCTTTTATCATTCAAGGGTTTTTTGGTATATTTTCTTTACCGGAAAGATTATTTTTCCCCGTCTTTCCATATTTACAGAATTCCCTTAAGAAGCACTGGCCGCATTTTGGATTTCTGGCCGTACATATACTCCTTCCGTGAGTTATTATTTGAATATTATAGGGTATCCATTGCTCTTTAGGCAGTTTTTTCATCAAATCAAATTCTATTTTAACGGGATCTACTTCTTTAGTAAGGCCAAGGCGCCCGGATACCCTTTTTACATGGGTATCTACTACTATGCTTGGGTCTTTATAAATATTACCCCTTATCACATTGGCTGTTTTTCTCCCTACCCCGGCCAGGCTGACCAAATCATCTATATCTCTTGGCACTTCACCGTTAAAGTCAGTTAAGATCCTTCTTGCACAGGCTATAATATTTTTTGCCTTGTTTTTATAAAATCCGGTTGATCGGATATCATTTTCCAGTTCTTTCTGGTCCGCCGATGCAAAATCTTCAAGACTTTTATATTTTTTAAACAAGTCTTTTGTAACCTGATTTACCCTGTCATCGGTACATTGGGCACTAAGTATCGTAGCTATCAACAGCTGCCATGGGGTCTCATAATTTAAGAAGCATCGCCCTTCCGTACCGTATACTCTGTTTAGCTCTGAAATAATACCGCTGATCCGTTCTTTTTCCTTTTTTGACAACTTCACTTCTGACATTTGTCTACCTGCCTTTTATATTAATATTAATTTGCTGATAATAATTATATTTAACTTATTAATATTATCTATAAAGCCTCTCTTATCTTACTTAATTTACCTGATTTTCATCAGAATTTAATAGCTTTCTGTAATAATACTGGTTTGGGCTGATCGGGTTATTGGATCCCTTTTACTGTAATCAAAAAGTACCAGGCTATTTTTCTTTACCCCAACGCCCTTCCTAACAGATTCCAATATATCATAATTAAAACTTTCAATATGAGCCTTTGATTTATCGATGTTATGTTCAAGGCAAATTTTTTTGAATATATGATATTCTACAGGCTGTCCCGCAAAGTAAGGCCTGTTTTTTAATCCTTCTCTTAAACAATAGTCATAAATAAGAATTTCTTTAAATACGTTTAATTCCTCATTCGACGGTTTATTATAGGCATTTATTATATCGGCAAAAAATTCGATTAAAATTTCATATCTTTTTATCCTGGAATGTTCCATGGTATTAAGCCCTTTCTTATCATAAAACCTATACAGGGAAAGATACATTTTCATCGGGGAACCAAAATAATGGGCCATAAATTCCATGGAGTTTGTAAACTGGCCGCTGTTGTAATATATATCAATCATATGGCTTATGCCTTTAAGCTCAAGTATTTCATCAAAGGTTATATGATTTGTAAAAAGCACCTCATAGGGTGGGAAATTACAGCATTCTATCCCGTATTTTTCACAGTCCTTCTCAATCAACGACCCTTTTAGGACTTTTAAAAATCCCAATTGAAGCTGGTCAGGTTTTAACCTGTATACATCATTAAAGGATTTTTCAAAAGATTTATAATCTTCCAAAGGTAACCCGGCTATTAAATCCAGGTGTTGATGAATATTACGTTTTTCTCTTAAATAATTAACGTTATCGGCCAGTTTCCTAAAATCCACCGTCCTGTTAATAGCCTTCATAGTTTCGGGATTTGTAGTCTGTACCCCAATTTCAAATTGGACAAGCCCCGGCCTTAAAGTTTCAAGTAGCTTAAGCTCTTCCTCAGAAAGCAAATCCGCCGTTATTTCAAAATGAAAATTCGTAATCCCGTTATCATTTTCCTTTATGAAATTCCATATTTCCATGGCCCTTTTCCTGTTGCAGTTAAATGTCCTGTCAACAAATTTAACCTGAGGAACCTTATTATCCAAAAATATCTTCAATTCCTTTTTGACCAGGTCCATATTGCGAAATCTTACCCCCTGCTGGGCAGACGACAGGCAATAACTGCAGCCATACGGACAGCCTCTGCTGCTTTCGTAATAAATGATTTTATTCTTCAGATCATTTACATTCTCATAGGGAAAAGGGATATCATCAAGGCTTATCGCCTCTCTCGGCCCGGTTATGATCACCTCATTATCAGGATTTGCTCCTGAAACTTTTAATTTGGCGCTCTGTTTATAGGCAATTCCTTTTATATGTGCCAGTTCTTCTTGTAATCCAAGATAATACCTGACAAGTTCATAAAATGTCTGTTCACCTTCACCTATTACTATACCGTCAATCTCTTTATATCTAGTAAGATACTCTTTAGGATTATAAGAAACTTCCGGTCCTCCAAGCCAAATTTTTATATTGGGCTGAACTTTTTTCAAATTTTCAATAATTTGCAAAACCAAACTTATATTCCATATATAACAGGAAAAAGCCGCCACATCCGCATACTCCTTATAAATGCCCCTTAAGATTTCTTCTTTAGTATTGTTTATGGTAAAATGAGCAAGATGTATATTCTCCTTATATTCACCACAATATGCTTTCAGGCTTTGGACGGCTATGTTTGTATGAATAAACTTGGAATCTACCGCTATTAATAAAATTTTCATTTTTATCTTCCCTCTAACGGTTTATAATAATTAATTATAATCCAATAAAGACTATTTTGGTCTTTAATTATAACATTTTATTATTTTTTTACAATATCATAAAATTAGCATTGATTGGACATTATTCAAATTATGTGGTATATTAAAATTCTACATATATTTACTAAATCATTCAGCTAAAATTGTATTACGGAGGAAAATATGCTGCACTTTGAACCGATAAATTCAGATAATATTCTAAAGACAGCCGAGTATTTTAAATATAAAATCAGCCGCACTGCCGACTATACAATAGGCGCTATGTATATGTGGCGAAATCATTTTGATACCCAGTATGCTATATTTGAAGATATGATAATGTATAAGGTCAAATTTATGGGAAGGACCTCGTTTACTCTTCCTGCCGGTTCAGGTTCTATTGACAGAGCTATGGAAGCTTTAAAAGCATACTGCAGGGAAAATAACATTCCTCTGTGGTTTTGCACTGTACCTGAAGAAGCGGTTTCCATATTAGTGGATAAATATAAAGGAATTGTACCCGGCGAACCTAACCGGGATTTTGCCGACTATCTGTACCTGGCCGAAGACCTGGCCGAAATGGCGGGAAGGCGTTACAGCGGCCAGCGTAACCATATAAACAGATTCAAAAAACTATACCCGGATTACAAATACGAAAAAATAACCCAGGCCAATATTAACCGGGTCATTGAATTTTTGACCGAATATCAAAAAGACTTTAAAAAAACCTCTAAATTAGCCAAAGAAGAGCTTTTCAGAGCCATTGAATTAATGGACTATTTTAATAAATTTAATCTCGTCGGAGGTTTTATTGAAGTTGAAGGTAAAATTGTTGCTATGTCCGTCGGGGAAATTATAAACGATACCCTTTATTGCCATATTGAGAAAGCAGACCGCAATTATCACGGCTCCTACCAGATGATAGTTAAGGAATTTGCGAAAAACAACGTAACAGACGAGGTTAAGTATATTAACCGGGAAGACGATGCCGGAGACGAAGGCTTAAGAACCTCAAAGCTATCATACCATCCCTACAAACTTTTAAACAAATACTGCGTTCTTGTCCCTGTTGACTAAAAGTCAGGGGTCAAAAATCCATAAAAGCAAAATATACATTAGATAATATTCTAGGGTTTTGACTTGGCTAAATGAATGACATTTAAAAAATCTTATACCTGGGTTTTTCTTCGCCCAGTAAATAGTATCGCAGATAGTCGTCCAATATGATTGCCAACGGTGATAAAAAAAACCATATAACTGAAAACAGAATACAAACCTGCCCCATCAAGTTATAGGGCAGGTCGGAATAATCCCAAACATCCAGTTTCAGCCATACATTTACTATAAGGCCGGATATAAATTCAATTGCGGTTATAACAAAGGATGATATAACCATTTGACTGACCAGAGCGATTTCCCAGGTATAAACCTCGTTTATTAAACCTATCAATATAAAACATATTCCTCCTGCGACCAGCATGGAAACATGGGAATATCCTCTGAAGGCTATTTCAATTCCTCCATAGATAAACCCGCCTGTAAAAAACAACATAATATATTTAAGAAAAGAATTATACCTTACCAGCATAATCCATTCATCCCTTTAATATTTTTATTGGCTATATTAATATGCTCATATAATTTTAAGTTTATCTTACAAAAGGCTGTATTCCATAAAGTTCATAGTAAAAAAATATCAATATTTTTAAATTTATCTTAAAAGCCAAAAAAAGAACAGTTCATAGAACTGTTCTTTTTTCGGAGAAGGTATTTTGTTACTTATGGGGGTGTAGCAAAAAACTATATAATGTATTGGGGTTTACGGTTATAAGTATATCATATAAACTAATATAAGTCTGCACAAACTTTACAAAATTTATAGCATTTTTTCGTCAAATCCTACAATTTTTCTTGTTTTTTTGACTCAAATAAGGCTTCAAACTCTTCTCTGGTTATACGTTCTTTCGCTATAAGCAACTCGGCACAGGCATCAAGCACATCACGGTTCTCGTTAAGAATCCTTTTTGCTTCGGCATAGCAATCATCTATGATTTTCCTTACTTCTTCATCAATTTTCATTGCTATGTGTTCACTGTAATATTTAGTCTGACCCCAGTCCCTGCCGATAAATACTTCGTCTTCGTTTTGCTCATAGTTGACCATACCTATGGCTTCCGAAAAACCGTAACGGGTTACCATAGCCCTGGCTGTTTTTGTAGCCATCTTAATATCCTGAGATGCTCCCGTTGTAATATCCTCAAACACCATCTCTTCGGCGGCTCTTCCGCCCAGGCCCACGATTATCTCCTGGAGCATCTGGCCTCTTGTCAAAAACATTTCGTCCTTCTCAGGAAGAGGCATGGTATATCCTGCAGCCCCGCTTCCGGTCGGTATAATAGACACCGTATATACAGGCCCCACATCTGGAAGTACATGGTATAAAATCGCATGACCGGCTTCATGGTATGCGGTTATTTTCTTTTCTTTCTCGCTGATAACCTTGCTCTTCTTTTCCGTGCCAATGCCGACTTTTATAAATGCTTTTTTAATGTCTTCGCTGTTTATATAGTTTCTGTTTTCCCTGGCAGCCCCTATGGCGGATTCATTCATAAGATTCTCCAGATCTGCTCCGGTAAAGCCGGCTGTTGTCTGAGCTATCTGCTTAAGATCCACATCGTCGGCCAGGGGTTTTCCTTTTGCATGAACATGAAGTATTTCTTCTCTGCCTTTAACATCGGGGCGGCCTACTGCTACTTTTCTGTCAAATCTGCCGGGACGCAGTATAGCAGGGTCAAGAATGTCTACCCTGTTGGTTGCGGCCATAACGATAATTCCTTCGTTTGAGCTGAAACCGTCCATTTCAACAAGGAGCTGGTTTAGTGTTTGCTCTCTTTCGTCATGTCCTCCGCCCATACCTGTACCCCTGCGTCTTGCTACCGCATCAATTTCGTCTATAAATACGATACAGGGTGAATTTTTCTTGGCTTCCTCAAACAAATCCCTCACCCTGGAAGCACCTACACCGACAAACATCTCAACAAAATCAGAACCGGAAATAGAAAAGAAAGGTACTCCCGCTTCACCGGCTACAGCCTTGGCAAGCAGAGTTTTTCCTGTTCCCGGAGGTCCAACAAGGAGAACTCCCTTGGGTATTCTTGCTCCCAACTGTATATATTTTTTGGGAGATTTAAGAAAATCAACTATCTCCCACAGTTCTTCCTTTTCTTCGTCAAGTCCGGCAACATTTTTAAAAGTGATAGTTTTATTTGTATCTGTCATCAACTTAGCCCGGCTTTTACCGAAATTCATTACCTTATTGTTTCCTCCTCCTACGGCTGCCTGGTTTGTCAGGAAGGAAAATAAGGCAATTACGGCTACAAGTACCAAAACATACGGAAGTACCGAGCTTAGAAACCAGTTTGGCTTTGATATGTCATGTACTCTAAACTCTATACCCGCTTCTTTTACGATATTTTCTATTTCCCTTACATCCAGCACATGAAAGCTTTCCTTGCCGTCTCGGTCACTAAATCTTACCTTGACTTCACCGGTATATACTTCCTCGTTGGGATATATGTCAACATAACTTACCTTCCCGTCATTAACATCATTGACAAATCTCAGGTAATTATATGTGTTCTGATTATAGTTGTCAAAATTATCGGATAGGAAAACCGTCGCAAAGATGATAGCGAGAATAACAAGGTAAAACCCGTAGCCCTTCATTTGTTTTCTCACCAAATAACCTCCTAAATACGTATATTTATCTATCTAAGATAGATATATTAAAGTCCAGGATTATATAACACCAACAAAGGGCAAATTCCTGTATTTTTGCTGATAATCCAAGCCATATCCAACAACAAATTCATCGGGAATTTCAAATCCTACATATTTTACATAAACATCGGTAACCCTGCGTTCAGGTTTGTCAAGCAAAGTGCAGATGTTCAAGCTTCTGGGTGATCTTGTTGCCAGCAAATCAGTAAGATATGACAGGGTCCTTCCGGAATCAATTATATCTTCTACAATCAATACATCTTTATCCTGAATAGACTCGTCAAGATCTTTAAGTATCCTTACTCTTCCTGAACTTACTTTCTCATCCCCATAACTGGATACTGACATAAAGTCCATGGTTACCGGTACCGTAATCAATTTTGCCAGGTCACAGCAAAAAAATGCACTGCCTTTAAGAATGCAAATAAGATGTACGCTTCTTCCGGCGTAATCTATACTAATCTGCTCAGCCAATTCTTTTATTCTTTTGTTGATCTGTTCCTCAGAAATTAAGACCTTAATATTATCTGCCATATTATTTCTCCTTTGCATTTTTAATTTTCATAGATAAAATGGTTTTTGTTTGGTCAGTAATTTTATACTTTTCGCTGATTCTTCCGCCATACCCCAATATCCATAATATATGGCTGCCGTCTGCAACAAGAAGTACCTGATCCCTTTCTTCTTTGGGAACTTTCAAATCAATAAAATAATCTTTAAGTTTTTTTGTTCCGCCCTGACTGTTAATTTGCAAATAATCCCCCGTTTTTCTGGTCCTTAGTTTAAGAGTATTCTCTATTTTATCATAATCAAACCATTTCATACAACTGTTTTTAGGAAAGGTTTTATTTTTTTTGTCTTCTATAATCTCGGTTTCAATATAAATATCGTATGATTCAAGATATGTTCTTCCCGGTATTTTAATATCTTCTTCTTCAGGTTTTTCAATATGCCTGTTACTTACTAAATTCGAGCTTTTTCCAATGCTAATTATACCATATTTTTTTTGAGCAATCATTCCGTAGGGAAGATTAAGTTTTTTTCCTACCTGCTTGCTTCCTAAGGCTAAAATATCGTTTACATGCCCGGCTTCTATATCTTTTAAGTTACCTGCCACTTGTTCAAGAATTTTACGTATTATACCCTTCTGAATTATTATATCTTCTTTACTTAATATATTTACATCATATTCATAAATTCCTTGCTTTTCTTTGACTATGGCACAAAAACGGTCATTAATATTTTTTTCAATAAAATTATAAGCTTCGTAAAGGTTTGCTCCCGCACCTGTAATATGTTCTATCACATTGTTGTTTATCTCTTTGGCCGCATAATCCATAATAATATTACGAATTTTATTTCTGGTATAAATATTTTCAAGATTGGTCGAATCGGTCCGATAGGATATATTCCTTTCTGCCAAATACCCCTCTATTTCCTTTCTGGTTACTGGTAAAAGCGGGCGTATAACGGTTATACAGCCAAATTCGGTCACCATGGTGCTTAAAGGTTTAATTCCTGTAAGTCCTTTAATGCCGCTTCCTCTGAACAAATTTAGAAGTATAGTTTCAGCATTATCGTTTTTATTATGTGCCACCGCTACCTTGTTACAGTTATTTTTTTTTGCCGCATCGAAAAAGGCCTCATAACGCACCTTCCTGCCCGTTTCCTCTTCCGAAAGGCCTTCCATAGCTGCTATCGCCTTAACATCATAATGATATGCGAAAAAAGGGATTTTAAGCTTATCACAAAGCCCTTTTACAAAAGCTTCGTCCTTGTCCGCCTCAACATCCCTAATTCCGTGGTGAACATGGACAACAAACAGTTTTATATCTGTATCCTTATATACTTCGGCCAGTAAATGCATCAGGCAGACAGAATCAGCTCCTCCGGATACTCCTATGAGAATTCTGTCTTTTTTTTCTATAAGATTATTTGTATTTATAAATTCAAATACTTTTTCAGTCATGGCTTACCTTATTTCAAAATTATATTAACTGATTTATTTGCTTTATTTGTATTCTAAACTTTTCCCTATGAAATTTCAACGCCCAATACTTTATATTTTACCTTATGCCTGTTAATATTCCCTTGTCCCGGCAAGCTTCATTTTGTTTAATTTTTCCGCCATATCCCGGCAGTAATTATTGTCATATCATCAATGGGAATATAATTCTTTTGAGACAGGGCATGCTCCAGTATGCGGTTGGCAATTTCCTGCGGATTATTGCTGTTAATATCCATAATCAGCTTTTCCATATAGGCTTCTTTATTTTCCTCCGGGAAACAATCCAATACGCCGTCCGTAACCATAATAATTATATCCCCTTCATACAGCTTCTTGTTGACCGAGTCGTAATCCACGGTTTTGAACATCCCGATAGGGAGAGTAGAGCAGCTTATTGTTTCAACCCAGCCGTCCCTCTTTATAAATGTGGACGCTGCCCCTATTTTTACAAGCTCGCACACCCCCGTGTATAAATTTACTGTTGCCATATCAAGGGTGGAAAAAGTCTGCCTGTCTGCTTTTAAAACCAAGTTGGAATTTATAAGTCTTACAGCTATTTCCGAATCAAATCCTGCCTCCAAAAGCTGTTCCAGTAGAGCCAGGACTGTTTCGCTTTCATCCCCTGCCTCTTTGCCTGTTCCCATACCGTCAGACAGTGCAAGCATCACTTCTCCGTTTTCCAGCCTTAAAACAGAAAAATTATCCCCGGATATATTATCCTTCATGGCTCTTGCCATTCCGGTTAACAATTTAAATTTAGTGTCTTCCACAAAAATGTATTCTTCATATTTTTTGGACAACATAGATTTTGATGCCTGAGACACCACAAACTTTGTTCCCAGGGCATCCGAAATCAGGGAAGCCACTTCCTTTGTAGTAATAAAACGGTTTCTTCCAAGAGCGGCATTTATAATTATTTCTTTGTGTTTATCCGCTTTTTCAAATATAGCTATGTTTTTTACATCTATATGCTTTATTTTTAATTTTCTTACTACTTTATCCTCCTCTTTTTCCATAACTCTTGCGGCCTTATAAATATCCCCGGTCAATGAGTGAATGACATCAGAAATTTGCCTCAATTGTCCTGCAATTACTTCTCTGCTTTCTGCCAATCGGTTTGCCCAGATATTGTTTAGTCTGGCAATTTCAAATCCCCTGTTTGCTTCCAACACCAATTCATCTGTACAAATGCAATTTTCCATAAGATATGAAGGAATGTCCTTTTTATCGATATATCCTTTCTTTTCAGCTACCTCAAATAATTGGCAGGCAGATTTATATGTTTCTTCAAAATGCACATCCCAGCAAAAACTACAGTTATCGCAATTTTTGCACAGCCTTTCAGACAGGTCTTCAAATATATCATCAAGCTCTTTCCTGCCGGTTTTGGACTGCCTGTCTGTTATGCTGTCCAGAATTTTTGAAAGTTTCAGAAAAGAATCCGAAAATATTTTCATTCTTGCATTTGCCAGCTTTTTTACATTCTCTGCGGAAAGCAAAACATTCCCGGGCTCATCATTGTCATAATCTACCCTGTATATAATACTTTTGGGCAACAGGACAAACACAAGTATTGCCGAACATATGGCTCCGATTTCTCTTACTGAAACTGTCATATCCTCGTAAATTAAACCTAAAATAAACGCTATAAGCGAAAAAATTGTAGCTGTAGGAATTCTTCCGAGGCTTCTGAATAATGCCGGTATGATTCCCATCAATGTAAGCATACTTACAACGTGAACAGGCTCTCCCCGAAGAGTTAAGGCAAAGCCGGCTACCGCCCCCGTAACCGCCCCTTGCCCGACACCGTACTTGTATGTAAACAGTAATATAATGAAATATACAACGGTTTCTATAGGTGCAATATAAGGACTGCCAAATTCCGGTGTCGCATAAATTATTACGGCCACCATAATACTTAAACTTATCATCTCTTCATTTGTCATTTTCGTCCCTTTAGGCTGCTTTATCAAAAATCCCGTACCCTGACTGAATATAACACCGGATACATATGCAATCAGCGCTTCCAATACGGCCATTATTATCAAATCAATGTTCCACCCGTATGCGGCTGCCTCCATCATGGCAAAAACCCCCAATATTACGGAAGGTATATAAAAGTATACCCGAGCAGGCAGTTCCTTTTTCTTTAATATAGGGGATTCAAAAACTACTATAGAACTTACCAGTGTAAGCAGGTATTTTAGCACCATTGTAGGCGGCATGACCGTTCCGATACCTAAAAGTATTGTTACAAAAAGCAGGCCTGTACTTGCTTTTTCAAAATATGCAGCCGCAAAGTATCCTATAGCCAGCGGACTTATTCCTAAGAATGATGCTCTGGCTATTACAAATCCGATAATATAAACCAAGATTATGTTGTTTCTTAATTTTGTCCTGATTAGATTATACATTCTGCTACGCTCCTTTTTGCTAACTGTGTTGTTAGTTTTCTATTGGGCATGTTTTATATGCCGCTTTATTATAGGCACAACGCAGCAAAATGTTTGTCAAAATCAATACCTTCCATAAAAAAACTTTTTGACAATAATTCTGTCAAAAGACCAAATGAATCGAATATAGGGGCTTCATTATTTTTAAGAAATTAAGAAAGCGGGTGTTTCATAATGTTCAAAAAACACTATGAAACACCCGCCGTATGTTTTTAAAACTACTGTTTTTAGTTCCACTGCAATAACTACATTCATTTTTACAATAAAAAATAGCGAAGGACGGATTTGAACCGCCGACACTGCGGGTATGAACCGCATGCTCTCGCCAACTGAGCTACTTCGCCAAAACCACGAGCTTTATTATATCTTCTTTATAACCGATTGTCAACGGCAAAAATTAATTTTTAAGCATAAATTCAGCTTATTAATCATCTTCTTTTAAGATTATTTCATCTTCATAGACTAATCCCAATTGTTCTCTTGCTATTTTTTCTATATATTTTTTTGTTTGAACATATGCCTCAAGATTTTTAATATCTTCGGCTCTTTCATTTTCTTCTTCAATTTGCTTTTCAAGGCTATCTTTTTTTAAATTCAGCTCTTTTTTCCTTTCTTCAAGCCTGACTTTTCCGAAAGCTACAATACCGAAGATACACAATACGACAAACACTATTATACCGGTGCCTGTCCCTTTTTTACTTCTTCTCACCGTGGCCACACCGTCCTTAAAAACTAATTTTGCCTATTAACTATTTCCTTTGCTTTCTTAGCTTTTTTCTTAACTTTTTTCTTTGTTTCTTTCTTTGCTTCTTTTCTGATTTTTCCTTGTTTTTTTCTTTTTTTATTCTCCCGTTTTTTAGAAGTGCTTTCTTTATGTTTTATAAAATTAATTTTAACCGATTTTACTAGTTTTTTCAATTGCATAAATATTCTGTATGTATATTTTCCGCATTTTTTAATTATTAAATTAAGTACTTTTTTTATATACTTTAAGACAATAGAAACCGGGTAAAGTAAAAAGAGGATCCCACGGCTTATAAGCGTTACTACTAAGTCGCTTAACAGGAAATGATATACTATCATTCCTATGACTATTCCCATGACTGAAAAACCCCGTATGATTCCACTGTTGTTAACATATATCATTGCAAATATAAAGACACTGGCAAATATCCAAAAAATCAAATCCTGAACGGCTATCCAAAAACTATTGTGCCGGATGATCCTCCTTAAAACCCTTAATTGATCATATGCCAGAAGTACCAAGGCCCCCCACAGGATTGAAATTGCAAAAAATCTCAGCTCAATAATTATACTTTGACTCATACAGGCCTCCTATTTAAAAAGCCTGCCAAGCAAAGACTCTCCGGATTTTCCATAGTTTGCAGCATCCGAATAAGTTAAGCTGTCTATTTTACCGTCAATATCAACCTCTCCTTTTTCAAGGGTCAGACGGTTAACATGCAGCTCACTCCCCCGTATCATCAGCATCCCCTGCTCGGTCTGAAGCAACACCTCCCCTGCGTCGAAAGACAATACATCATTCACGCCGGTTATGGCAACGGTTTTTCTGGCATTGATATATAACTTATGTCCTTTTAAATTCTGTTGTCTTTCATCCATTGAAAAGCCTCCTCATATATTTTTTTAGACAGCCTAAAAAGAATCATGTGCCATCTGCTTAAGTATATGAGGAGGTGTCCTTCTTAATGACGGGTTTATAGATACTTAATTAATTCTGTTGCTTCATCTTTTTTCACGTTTTCAGCCACGTTCAAAACTTCAACCTTAACCGATTTGCTTCCGTAAGCAATTTCAATTATATCTCCTACCTTAACCTGTGATGAAGCTTTTGCAACCTTACCGTTAATAAGAACTCTTCCGGCATCACAGGCTTCATTTGCTACGGTTCTTCTTTTAATCAGCCTGGTTACCTTTAAAAACTTATCCAGTCTCATAAATACTCCAATCTTAAATTGCCTAATTCATTAATTAAAATCAAGTAAAAAGCTGCTTTAAATACCCTACACCCCCAAAGAGTTCGGATTTTAAAACAGCTCAATAGTTAAATGATTTTAAATTAACTATTTGTTAACAACATCCTTTAAAGCTTTTCCGGCTTTAAATTTAGGTGCCTTGGAAGCAGCAATTGTTATAGGTGCATTTGTCAAAGGATTTCTTCCTGTTCTTGCAGGCCTGTCAACAACTTCAAATGTGCCAAAACCAACTAATTGCACCTTACCGCCTTTTGCAAGTTCCTCGGTAACTACATCGATAAATGCCTTTAAAGCTTTTTCTGAATCTTTCTTTGAAAATCCTGTTCTTTCTGCAATAGCTGCAACTAATTCTGCTTTGTTCATGGATTTGCTCCTCCTCTAATGTAATATTTTTAGTTGCAAAGCTTTAATGCTTTGCATAACGTTTAAACTTTATCTTTTACCCGTTTAGGTAAACATTATCTATATGTCTATTTATAAACTTATTAGTAGCATTTGTCAAGGAATTTTCTGCATTTATCTGTAAAACAAGCGATAATTTTATCATTTTTAAAAGAACAGAGCCATATTCATCGAAAATCCGGGACTTTTCTCCTAATTCATAATCCTTTTTAAGCTCTGATAAGCTGCTTGTAATATCATCAATTATATCACTCACATTACCCGGGTTTAAACCATGTTTTACTGCCTTTTTAAGCACTTTTTCCGCTCTGATATTAGCCGGAAATGCTCTCGGGATACTTAGAAGTTCTTCTTTCAAATTTATGTCCTTCTTCTCTTTATCTTTTATATTTTCCCAATTTTTTAATACTTCCTCCGAAGTATTGGCTGAGCCTTCTCCGAAAACATGGGGATGACGGCGAATCATCTTATCACTTTCATCAGAAATCACGTCATTTACGGTAAATACCCCTTCTTCTTCGGCAATCACACTATGCATTGCAACCTGCAAAAGAATATCGCCTAATTCTTCACATAAATTTTTATAATCTTTATTATCAATTGCTTCAATTGCTTCATAACATTCTTCAATCAGGCACTGTTTCAAACTTTCATGGGTCTGTTCCCTGTCCCATGGACAACCGTCTTTGCTTCTTAATTTACGGATAATATCCATAAAGTCTTCGAAACTGTATGCTTTTTTCATATTTATCTCCTTGGCACTAATCTTTTAAAAAGATAAAGCTAACATTTGCCTGCTTGTCTAAACCATATTATAACATAGCAAATTTAAACTTTCCACGAAAAATATGCTGTCTTAATCCATATTTTAGTTAATAAAAACTGCCAAGACTTTTTCGTCCCGGCAGTCAGTTTCTCTTATTTATTTTACTACTGTTCCATTTGTCTTCCCAAAAATGCTGCTGCGGTGCTTGCTAATTTAACTTCCGTATCCCCGAATTTTACTTTAGGATCTTTAGTCAATATAATAACCGAACCGATAGCGTCACCTTCGCTTATAATAGGGCAAATTACCTGATAAGTAAATTCTGTTTCGTCTTCATCGGTAATTCTTATAAAGTTCTTGTCATCACTTGAAGCTATAATCGTTTCCCTGTCATTGATGGCAGATTCAAGTTCACGGCTTATTCCTTTGGACAACAAACTCTTAACCGACCCTGCTACGGCGATAAACTGGTCTTTATCGGAAATTGCTACAATATAGCCTGTCGTTTGAGCCATTGAATCGGCATATTGCTTGGCAAACTGGCCCAATTCACCGATAGGGGAGTATTTTTTTAAGATAATCTCTCCCTCTCTGTCTGTGAATATTTCCAAAGGGTCTCCTTCCCTAATCCTCAATGTACGTCTGATTTCCTTAGGAACTACGACACGTCCAAGATCATCTATTCTTCTTACAATACCGGTAGCTTTCATATATATTCTTCCTCCATTTTTCAGATTGTTATTATAAGTAACTTGTGTATAAATTTAATCTACTAATATTGTTTGTAAAATGGGAAAGTTTATACATTTATCAGCCATAATTTATTTAATCATTTTTTTAAATAAAATTATATGCCGTAGTCTTCTCTCATGTTCTCAAACACGCTGAAAATATCTAAAATTCCGTAACCCCAATCTCTGTTAGGATATACCAGATTAGTCCTTCTTCTTGCTCCACGTATTAAAAAATTTTTCAAAACGTTGCTGTCCATACCCGGATTGTTTCCTCTAACCGTACCCCATTCCAGCATAAGCGCAGCTACTCCTGCCGTGTGGGCAGCGGATACGGATGTACCTGAAAAGGGTTGAAAGGTACGATTTAGGGTAGGTGCCAAGTAATTAACACCCGGAGCGGCTATTTCCGGTTTTACAAAATTATCCCTGGTATATCCCCGGCTGGAGTTGACATACAAATTGTTGTTGGCCGGATTGTAAGAAGTAACTGTTATCGCATAGGAGGTCGTTCCCGGTGACAGAACCGTTGTATATATATTGGGCTGTATGAAATAAGTATTTCTTGATATGAAATTGCCCATGGGAAGCCACATATGAAAGCCCGTAGCCAGGTCTCCGTGACCGTAAACATTAAATCTCCATATACCCGGAGAAGCATTTTCAAAACGTATCAATATAAGCTGGTCTCCGGTTTCGGATTCTATGGTATGGTAATTGACATAAAGCATAGTTTTTTCAAAAATAAATGAAATAACCCTGTTCACCCTAAGGGCTGGAGGAATCCTTGGTATATATTCTCCGGAAGGAGATAATATGTCTATCGAATATATTCCGGGAGTATCCCCCCAGAGCTGCATGGAAAAGCCCGTATCGCTTTCATCTACATTCAGTTCAACTGTATTGCTTCCTATTGATGGGTCTATTACTCCGTAATAATGCCTTCCTGAATTGCCTTCGTTTCCGGCGGAAACAATGATTGCTCTGTCAGGCAAATCGGCAATTAAATTTATCATCACACCAAGAGGCGTTCTCCCCATATGTGGCCCCTGAGATGACCCGATACCAAGGCAGATTACCAAAGGCTTGTTCAATTGCCTTGCCACGTCATTACAGTACTGTACGGCCCACATTATATGGTTTTCCTGAAAGCATACCACGTTATCGGGAATCAGAAAAAAATTTCTGGCCGGTTGCTTTGCCTGCCTGAGTTTAACTATTAAAAGGTCCGCATCCGGGGCAACCCCGTAAAATCCCTCTTCTTCCACATCGTTTCCTGCCGCTATCCCGGCAAGCATGGTCCCATGACCGTTTTCGTCCATGCTGGGAACTACCGAAAGAGGGTCGTTTGATGCCAATGCCTGATTTATCTGTTCTCTGGTAAAAATGGTTCCGAAATTGGCATCCGGTGGAGATGGGCCGGTATTGATGGTCTGATCCCATATGTATAAAATCTTTGAAGTTCCGTCCGGCCTTTGGAATATGGGATTGGTATAGTCAATTCCTGTATCAATAATTGCAATTATTACCCCTTCACCCCTTAAATTTAAAGCTGCCGTATTTCGTACATCAAGCACCCTTGATGCCTCGAGGCTGGTTTCATCGGTAAGACCGTATAATAAGGGGATTTCCGAATAACGTACCGCTGATAAATTTTCATTAAACTGGTTAATCGGTACATAAAGAATAGCATATAATTCATTCATAACATGAAGATTGGCATTATCAAACAACGTTATTAATTGTGGATATGTCCTGTATTCAATTATAAGATCAAAGACTTCATCCCCAATTATTACATCCCTGTCCCGTCCGAGCATCGGATACTCCTTTCATGGATTCATGTGACTATAAATATTTATATAAATTTATCTCTTTTATAAACTAAGCCCTCCCCTAAGGGCATCAAAAACATTATATATGTCGAGTATCCCATAACCCCAGTCTCGGTTTGGATATACGGCATCTACATCCCTTCTGGCTCCTCTGATCAGCAAATTTCTCATTTCTACCGTACTCATATTAGGTATATTGCCTCTTATATAACCCCACTCAAACATAAGCACCGCTATTCCGGTAGTGTGTGCTGCAGCAACACTGGTTCCTGTAAAGCGGGCAAATCCCCCATCCAGAGTAGGCCCAAGCACATTTACCCCTGGGGCTGCAACTTCGGGTTTAACCCTGTTTATGGCGGTAAAGCCCCTGCTGGCATTCAGATATAAACTGTCATCGGCATCATTGTATGCCGTTACCGTAATAGGATTTAATGCATTGCCCAAGGTAAGAAGAGTTGTATATGGATCTGATCGTATGAAATACGTTCCGTCAGATATAAATCCTTCCATAGGCAACCAAATATTAAATCCCCTGTTAAGGCCTCCTCTTTCGTAGATATTAAAGCGCCAAATTCCCGGTGTAGGCCGGTCAAAGCGCAATAAAATAAGCTGTGAACCGCTTTGGGCTTCTACCATTTGAAAGTCCAAATATATAACCGTTTCTTCAAAAATAAAGGTTATAACCCTGTGCTCGTTTCTTCCCACGGCAATTCTGGGTATATATTCACCGGTAGGGGTTAAAATATCAAGAGAATATACATCCGGGGAAGTTCCCCATATTTCCATAGAAAAGCCCGGTTCGTTTTCGGCCACATTCAGTTCAACCGTATCATAACCTGTAGCGGCATTAATTCTTCCGCTATAATGCCTTCTGGAATTTCCTTCGTTTCCTGCTGCAACTATAATACCGATTCCGGGAATAGATGCCGAAATCGATAAATAGGTACTTAAGGTGCCCAACCCGTCATGGGCACCCTGAGAGCTTCCGAGGGCAATACATACGACTATCGGCCGCTGCAACCTCAAAGACACATTAAATAAGTACCGAAGTCCCTGCATAATGTCATTTTCCTGAAAACATACCGCATCCTGGGGAATAAAAAAGAAATTTCTTAGAAACCTTTTGGCAGGTTTTAGTTTAACAACCACAAATTCTGCATCCGGTGCAACTCCGTAAAAGCCGCTTTCCTCTACGGCATTGCCCCCGGCAATTCCTGCAATCATTGTACCGTGCCCTACTTCGTCGGTAGACGGAACAACCGACAAAGGATCTTCGCTCTTTAAGGCTTCGTTTATCTGTTCCCTTGTATATTCGGTGCCGTAGAGCATGCCCCGGGGAGGATTGTCACTTGTTATTGTTTGATCCCAAATGGATACAATTCTTGTAGTATTATCAGCATAGCAAAAAATAGGATTGGTATAATCTATTCCCGTATCTATTATGCCTATCAGAACCCCCTGCCCCCTTAAGTTAAAGACAGGTATGTTTCTTAACCTGAAAACCCCGGAAGCTTCCAGGCTTGACTGGCTGATTATACCGAAACAGGTCGGCAACGCTCCATAGCCGTATCTATATACAATATCCTGTGTTACAAATTCTGCCGGAACATGGACAAATGCATACTGTCGGCTAAAGATTTGCACCGTTCTGTCCGGAAATTCTTCAAAGACCGTGGTATCACCATTATATTCTATAATCAGATCGGCATAATCTTCACTTACTATTCTTTCTCTGTCGTCCAGTATCATTTTGGCACCTCATTTTAACATCTATAATATATATATCGTTGAAATATTAAAGTATGTACTTCATTTCAGAAAAATAAAAATCTGATTAAAACATACAAGTTACAGGTTATACCAAGACAGGTACTGTATTTATTAATATATTTTAATTATGATTTTTTTGACAAAAAAATAGTGTAAAAACATATAAAATGTTTTTACACTATTTGATATGGCTATGTCCTCATGCCCGTATCAGGAAATGTAGCAAAAATATCTGCAAGATTTAAACGATATGATAAACACTAATATTATTGACAGGTTATCCAATGTAGCCGGCACATGACTTCCTTCTATACAGGCACTATGCGTTAAACATTACTCTTTCGTCGTTAAAAGCTTTTACTATAAACGATATTATCACCAAAGCAACCACTGCCAGTGAACCTACGGTTATGCCAAATTGCACCATGGTAAGTTCACCTAAAAGCAGCTTCTGAATAGCAACTGTTCCGTTATATACGGGGATGGCAAAATACTGAAGTCCTTTGTCACCACCCGCATTAAACATAGTCATAATGCTGCCCAGCATTACCAAAATATATAAAGGAGTCACATAAGTACCTGCCTCTTTTTGTGTTCGTGCATAAACCGCAACAAGAGAAACCAAAGACACATAAAGATAAACCAGTATAATAAGAATTAACAGTAACTGAATTATTTCAACAGGTGTAAATTTTATACTTGTCATACCGCCCATGGCGCCTTGCGATAAATTCTTAAGGCCAATTACCACGGATATTACATATATGATAGCAGACAAGCCTGTTAAAATTCCAAGGGAAGTCAGTTTACCGAAAACTATCTCTCTCCGCTTAATGGGAGAAAGCAGCATACTGGCAAGTGTGCCTCTTTCTTTTTCACCTGTTATGGCATCCATACCAAGTCCCATGGCACTTTGGAAAAGCATAATATTAATCAGGAACGGTAAAAGCATCGACAGATATTTGCCGCTTGCTCTGTCTTCATCAACTATAACGGAAGACTCGGGTTGCCTGTCTATATAAAATACCTGAAGTTGTTCGATATTACCCAATCTTTGTTCAAGTAGCATTTGCTGATAAGTATTTAAAACACTTGCTACAAAGTTGCTTCTTGCAGCGGAAGAATAATCTTCCGAAGGATTATAAAATGTTTTTACCTCAGGAATGGGGTCTCCCACATTTTTGTAATTATCAATTGTTTCTTTAAATCCTTCATCAAATACTACCAAAAGGTCTATATCACCGGCTAAAATCCCGTCTCTTATTGCATTTGTATTGTCAGAAGAATTCATATATGTAATATTGCCTTCAAAATTTACATAATTTATAACATCAGCCAGATCTTCAGGTGCATTCTGGATGTAAACCGTCGGGATATGTTCTTTTATATCCTGTTCCATATTGGAAATAAGTCTTCCCATAATACTATACATGACCATTATCAGGACACCCGGGAGGATAAACAAGCTGATAATCATTTTCCTGTCTGTAAATACTCTGGTTAACTCTTTTTTAATAATGTTCTTTATCCCTATCATTATTATTCCCCTTCCTTATTATGTATCTTATACAGCTCAAAGAATGCATCCTCAAGATCACGGGTATTGGTGCTGTTAAGAATCTCGTCCAAGGTACCTTCCAATACCAGATTTCCTTTTATAATTATACCGATCCTGTCGCATAACTTTTCAGCTTCGGTCATTATGTGGGTGGAGATAATAACCGTTTTACCCTCGTCTCTCATCATCTTTAAATAATCCGTAACACTTCTTGCGGTAACAATGTCAAGACCGGTTGTAGGTTCATCAAATATAATTACTTCCGGGTCATGTACAAGGCTTACGGCTATAGAAGCTTTCTGCTTCATACCGGTTGACAGTTCATCAATTTTTTTATCTTCAAAATCCTTAATTCCGAAATATGCAAACAGCTTTTCCCGTCTTTCTTCGATGGTTTTATCATCCAGGCCGTGAAGCCTTCCGAAAAAGGTAAACATATACTTGGGCGAGAATTGAGGGTCAAGCTTAATTTCATTTGTCAGAAAACCTATTCTCTTTCTTACCTCTTCAGATTCTTTAACCGTATCATACCCGCTTACACTTATCTCTCCCTGAGTGGGTTTCAGAAGGGTTGCAATACAGCGAAGAACCGTTGTTTTTCCTGCGCCGTTTGGTCCCAAAAGCCCATAAATCTCACCGGGTTTTGAAACAAGGCTTACCTTATCGACAGCTTTCATCATTTTCTTTTTGGTCTTTTGTTCCATCATTTGCTTTTTGGTTAATTTGTAGACCTTAGTCAGTTCATTGATTTGAATCATACTATCCCACCTAACATATTTTTTATAAAATGCAAGATTGTATTTCCTGTAAAATGCTGTCCGACATATATTACAATTCAATAATATAAATTATTTAAATTAAAAGCTTTAACGAGTAATTAAAAATTTATTAGAAATTATATTAAATCCTCATCAAGTATTATAGTAAAAGGTCCGTCATTAATCAGGAATACTTTCATATCCGCTCCAAATTCTCCGCTTTCTACATTTCCGAGTCTTTCTTTTATCTGTTCAAGAAAATATTCATAAATTTCCTTTGCTTTTGAAGCACCTGCTGCTTTTAAAAAATCCGGCCTGTTTCCTTTTCTGCAGTCAGCATATAAAGTAAACTGGGATACTACCAGGACTTCACCCTGAACATCCTGCAGAGAAAGGTTGGTTTTGCCATTGTCATCGGCAAATATTCTTAATTTCAATATCTTATCAATATATCGGTCCGCAATTTGCTTGTCGTCATTCTGTCCGACCCCTAGAAAAATTAAAAAACCCTTGCCGATTTTTCCCGTGCATCTTCCTTCAACTTCTACTTTTGCTTCCAAAACCCGCTGTATTAAAACTCTCATAATCATGTCCTTTCTCTTAAGTTTTATCAGTAAAAATATACCATTTAATAATCACGAATACAACTCCATATTTCAATTAATCGCTCCAAAGAAAAAGATGCATTGGCGGGACTTGTAGAGGGAAGTTTTATAATATCCCTACCGACCCGGTCATATAAATATTTTTTATAAAGGGTATAGGCCATGTTTCCGTTAGCATAAATTTTTTGTATATCAGCCTCTTTTAATATGGGTGAAATATCATTCGGGACCACATTTTTTATAGTGCTGTCTGCCGAGCCTTCTATTTCGCAGCTTTGCACAACATCCCACAAGGCAATATGATTTCTTAACAAAAGGCTCTTTTTTTCATCGATAGTCTCAGGAAGTTTTTCATTACATACGACACTGATTACCTTCCAAAAGCGGTTTTGAGGGTGATGATAAAAGAACTCTCCCTCTCTGGATTTAACAGAGGGGAAAGTTCCTAATATCAAAATTTTTGATTCACTGTTATATACCGGAGATACGGGATGAACCAAACGATTGCCCAATTTAATCCTCCCTATATTAATATTAATTTTCTAATATCTCACTCAAGAATGATGTTCCCGCTACTTCCTTGTCAACGTTAAAATATTCAAGAATTGTAGCAGCCACATCAGAATAAGTCTCTCTTGTTCCCAAATTGTTGTTTTTCTTAATCTTCTTACCGTAAGCCACCATGGGAACATATTCTCTTGAATGATCAGTAGAAGGAGTTATAGGATCACATCCGTGATCAGCCGTAATTATCAGGATGTCCTCATCTCTTAATTTTTCTATAATTCTCGGAAGTTGGCTGTCAAAGTAGCTTAAGGCTTTTGCATAACCGTCTACATCATTTCTGTGACCGTATATCATATCAAAATCCACCAGATTTACAAAGCATACACCTTCAAAATCCCTGTCCATTCTTTCAATAAGCTTTTCTATACCGTCGGCATTATCCTGTGTCCTTACGGTATCGGTAATACCTTTGCCCGCAAAAATATCATAAATTTTGCCAACCCCAAGTACTTCATATCCTGCTTCAACAAGCTGATCCAGCATGGTCTTTGGCGGTGCCAGGGAATAGTCGTGGCGGTTGCTTGTTCTGGTAAAATTGGGATATTCGCCTACAAAAGGTCTTGCTATAACCCTTCCTACGCCGTGTTCACCCTGAAGGATTTCCCTTGCGATTTCACAATATCTGTATAATTCCTGAATGGGAACAACCTCTTCATGGGCAGCAATTTGAAATACGCTGTCTGCGGAAGTATATACAATCAATGCTCCGGTTTCCACATGTTCTTTTCCGTAATCTTTTATTACTTCCGTCCCTGAATACGGAAGATTGCATATTACCTTCCTACCTGTCCTTTTTTCAAACTCTTTAATTATTTGATCCGGAAAACCGTTGGGATAAGTGGGGAAGGGTTTGCTTGAGATAACACCGGCTATTTCCCAGTGTCCGGTAGTTGTATCTTTACCTTTTGATTTTTCGGCCATCCTGGCAATACTTCCTTCAAAGCTGTCGGCCACATAAGAAGCATCAAATTTTTCCCTTACTCCGTCGATATTAAGAAATCCCAATTTTTTCAAATTCGGTACATTGAAATATTTGCTGGTAGATATGGCATATATGGTATGGCTTCCCTCATCATTATAATCTTTTGCATCGGGAAGTTCTCCTGCGCCTACGCTGTCCAGCACTATCAAAAATACTCTTTTCATAGTTCTTCCTCCTTCTCTTTTGGTAGACAACTTAAAATCTTACTCTTTCTATGTTTACTTCTATTCAACAGAAAATCAGAAATTTTCTATTAAATAAAAATAAATTTCTTAATTTTTGCTTAATGTAATTTTCTGTATATTGTAGTCATATGCATATTATGATATACTTAGTTAGCTGTAAATTATGTCAATTTGATAATGGGCGGTATTGCTTTCGCCAATATCCAAACAGAGGTGCAATGGAATGAAATTTACTGATAAGTCAAAGCTAAAGCAAATTATTAGTCGGTACAGGCACGGAGTTATACTTGTTTACTTTTTCTTTTATATGATTTGGTTTACTTATCTTGAACGGTCGGTTACAAGATTTACTCCGGTATATTCAAAACTGGATAATTATATACCGTTTATGGAAATATTCGTAATCCCTTATTTGCTGTGGTTTGCTTACATATTTGTAACCGTGGCATACTTTTTCTTTACTTCAAAAAGGGATTTTTACAAGTGCTGCGCCTTTCTTTTTATAGGTATGACCATTTGCCTTACTATTTATACCTTATGGCCAAACGGCCATTATTTGAGAGTGGATATAGATGCTATCGGCAGGGACAATATTCTTCTTAGAATCGTCCGTTTACTGTATACAGTAGATACATCAACGAATGTATGTCCCAGCATACATGTGTATAATTCTATCGGTGCTATGATTGCCATCAGGAAAAATGAACGCTTACGCCGAATTAAATGGCTTCAGATATCTGCCTTTATCCTTACCGTACTTATATGCATGTCCACTGTATTTTTAAAACAACATTCGATATTGGATGTATTTGGTGCAATAATTTTGAGTTTAATCATGTATGCCGCCGTTTATATCCCTGCCTGGAGCAGGAGGTCAAAAGAAGCAGACCACGAGTTATCTAATATTTGATATAATTTTATCGGCTTGAATTAGTGAACTCTTTCATAAAAATAACAATATAATTTAATTTAAAAGTTGTCGGTCATCAAGGCACAGAAGCTTGTGCTTTTGTGCATGATGATACCGGCAACTTTTACTCTAATAGATAAAGGTTTATTTACGATCTAATTAAATCCGTATATCTTCCTTGCTATAGAATATCCCACTTCCACAACTCTCTGCCCAAATCTTCCCGGCAAATTCATTGATCGGCCAAGAATTTGGGATTTAATCTTTTTATAAAGCCATCTGTCATAATTCTTCAGATATTCCCATAAAGCTTCCTTCTTAGCCAGACTTTCATTACTGCCTTCTTTAATCAAAAATACCGAGCAGATTGCCATCATCATGGACAGATATTTTATCATATAATTCCTGAGCTTTTTGCTTTTTATCTGCATAAGATTGTGAGATTCTATCATAATTTTTGTTACTTTGAGCTGTTGGTCGATTCTTTTAATCATTATCTTCTCATTGACCGACTGATCTTCTCTGCCAATAAAATAACGATACAGGTTTACATCCAGATAATACATGGTTTTTACATAAGGAAGAGGCTGATATACGAATATGTTATCCACATAAAAAGTATGTTTTGGCAGCTTCAATCCACATTCCTTTAATAACTTAGTCCTGTATATGGTGGAATGCATAAGGATGTTTTGACTTTGCCTAAAGTGCATTATATCGTCCCAAGTAAATATCTGTTTTTTCGGTAACGCCCAGTTATAGTTAATTATCTTTTTTCTTTTGGCCCCGACTTTTTCATATACATAGTTTGTTATAAATAAATCCGGGCTATTGCCGTCGGCAATCAGTTCCGATAAGGTATCCAAAACCTGCTTTAGTGCCTCTTCGTTTACCCAGTCGTCGCTGTCAAGCACTTTGAAATACAAACCGGTTGCATTGGCTAGACCCGTATTTACAGCTTCCCCATGGCCTCCGTTTTCCTGGCTTATTACACGGACTATGTCGGGGTATTTTTCCTGATATTCCAGGGCAATTTTTTCAGTGTCATCCGTGGAACCGTCATTTACAATAATGATTTCCATACAGTCCCCGCCGGATAACAGAGAGTCGATGGCACGCCTCATATAAGCTGCCGAATTATAGCAGGGCACTGCTGCAGTCAAAAGTTTCATCCTTACTTATCCTCCTTAAATCAAATTCTCGGGATTTAAGCACTCCAATTCCTTAACGACAAATCTTCCGTCCTTACGAATCAAAACATCGTCAAAGTAAATTTCTCCCCCGCCATACTCCGGTGTCTGGATACATACCAGATCCCAATGGATTGCAGATTTATTTCCGTTTGGAGCTTCATCCTCATAGCAGTTGCCCGGTGTAAAGTGGAAGGATCCCATGATCTTTTCGTCAAAGAGTGTATCTTTCATCGGCTTGATAATATAAGGGTTTACACCTATTGCAAATTCTCCGATATAGCGGGCACCTTCGTCGGTGTTTAATACCTTGTTAATTCTTTCTGTATCATTGGCGGTAGCTTCCACAATCTTACCGTTTTCAAAGCGGAAAGATATATTTTCGAATGTAAAGCCCTGGAATACAGCAGGTGTATTATAGGTTAAAACACCGTTTACGCTTTCTCTTACGGGAGCGGTATAAACTTCCCCGTCAGGAATATTTCTGTGCCCTGAACAAGGAATTGCAGGTATGCCTTTTATAGAAAAGGTCAAATCTGTTCCCGGCCCTACTATACGGACTTTATCGGTACGCTGCATATAGTCAACCAGGTTTTTCATGGCCCTTTCCATCTTGCTGTAGTCAAGATTGCATACTTTAAAATAGAAATCTTCAAATGCCTCCTGGCTCATGTTAGCAAGCTGGGCCATAGATGCGTTAGGATAACGAAGAACCACCCATCTGGTCTTCCTTACGCGGACATTATGATGCACCGGTGTTTGATAATATGTTTCATATAAACTCATTTTATCTGCAGGTACATCTGCATTTTCTGAAACATTGTCACTTCCTCTTACAGCAACATAACAGTCCATTTGCTCCATTTCGGAAGCATCAATTTGTGCCATTAAAGCCATTTGTTCTTCGGTACAGTTAAGAAGAACTTCTCTTAAAAGTCTCGGGCTGGTATAGTGTACAAAAGGTACACCTCCCGCCTTATAAACTTCTTTAACAAGTTGTCTTGCCAAATCTTCCGTAGACTGTCCGATATAATGAATATATACTTTATCACCTTCTTTTACAGCCATTGAATAATTTACAAGATTGCTTGCAAGTGTTTTAATTCTTTCATCCATATATGTCGTCTCCTTTTCCTTTCTTTAATATATTATTTTGTATTTGCTTTATTTTAATAAGGCAGGTTATTCCAGATAGGAAATAAATACATTACCCGCCTTTTCAAATAATTCACTGCCTGACTGTAAAGGCATTCTAACGGTTTTTCCCTGCTTGGGGTCAATAACATAGATATTTAAAGAATCATATCCGTATATCAAAACGGCTTCGCTGTAACCGGTCATGGCAATAACCGGCCTTCCTTTGGATACATAATATAACGCCTGATCCAATGATATGCCTGTAAGGCGTATCGGAACTTTATCTGTATATTTACTTAGGATTTCATAAGCGGAAATCCTTCTTGTATCTAAATTTTCATTGTCAATATTTTTACCAAGGTAACGGGCCAATATCTTTATACAGCTTTCCACGGTATTCTGATCTGCGGGAATATTCAGGCTTTCTACCTGTGACAATACCGACTTATTTGCCTTCACACCCCGCTCCCAGACAAGATGATTTACGCTTGAAAGAACTACTCCGGCCCCCTCATCGGCCGCTATAATGGCATCCGCTGCCTCATCGTATGCCTCCTGTAATTCTCCCATAATAAAGGCATAAAACTTCATTTGGTCTTTCTTTTCTTCTTCATCTTTGCCGGAATTTCTAATATCCTTAGGCAGCCTTACAGTGGGGTCTTCCGAAATTATTGTATTTACGGTCGTTACCGTTTCCGGAAGTTTATCCATTGTAAAACCTGAAGGAAGCTGTATATAATACTCAGTTAAGGCTTCCTCGGAAATCCTCGGTACCACTTTAATAAAAGGAGTGCTTTCAACACTTTGATTCATGATATAATCATCGGATACATTCAGATATATATTTTGCCCTCCGATTGTCTCTTTCTGTGCCCGGTAAAGGCTGATTATGTTATCTTTAACCTCAACTCCGGTAATATAATACCCATCCTTGTAATATGTTTTTAGTACCTCTTTTTGGGTGGTACAAATTTCAATTCCTGTCATCGGTACGATGACAGTACCGTCAATTAAGGTTGTAATCTCATCTTCAGGCACAAAACCGTATATCAGATTAGAATCTATCTTATCCAATAAAATTATTTTATATCCTTGGCGGGATTCAATAGTTTGAATTTCACCGGTTTCAATATCCATAATTTTTATATCCTTTGTCTTACCCGGCCCTTCTGCTTCCTGCCATACAACATAGCCTTCCTTATAAAAGGTCAGCACATGATCTTTATCTACGTTTTCAGCCAAGACTGTAAGATGTCTTGTTATAAAATCGTATGCGTAAATGCTGTCGTATAAATGGAAATAGAAAACATCCATTGAGTTTACAAAAGCAAACTCTCCCATATTTTCTTTTAACTTCTGATAAGGCTCGTCCACAGGTATATATACTTTTTCTTCTATCCTCCGGTCAGCTCTTATAAACTCATACAAAACAACGGCTACTCTTCCTTCGTACTGACCCCTGTTCATATAACCGTAAACCATAAAATTAACATTGCCTTCAGGGTCAATATTTAGAATCCGGATATCATGCTGATCAAAAATATCCCTTATATAATCCGTATTCTCCTGCCGGAATGAAAATACCCTGACAATTTGATTTATTTCCAGGTCATAATACCACAGCTCCCTGTTTCTTACAAAAGCAACTTTCTTTTTATCGTCGCTTACCATGTAAGGAATATCCGTATCGGATGTAATTCCCAATTTAAGCTGGCTTACAGATGTGCTGGCAAGCTTTATGTCAAAGAAGGCTTCCATGCGCCGCTCATAATTTAATAAATACATCCGGCTGGGCGTATATCTTATCCTGTAATATTCCTTCACCTTATAAAACTCAGGAACACCTGATACTTCAGATTTGACCACATACTCCAGTACAAAGGATGCAATATCCGAATAATTCTCTACGACGGTAGGAATTACTTCCGTTATAAATTCCGGATTTAAATTGCCCCATGTAATTAAATCAAAACCGGAATGAATATTTACATTGGCCAAAGTTGTATTATCCTTTTTCCTGTCCGGTTCTAGATATATGGCATATTCCTCGGCCTTACTTTTGTCCTTTATAGCTTCATGAAATTCCATTACAAAATTAACTTTTTGAGCCAGATTTGCACCGTCGTATTTTTTTATCCTGTTATAGAAATATATCTTTCTGCTTTCACTGGTGATTAAGGTTATTTTAACAGCATATTCCTTATCGTTTTCAAGCTCGCTTCCAATCCTGATTTTAGCAGTCTTAAGGTTATTTTCTTCATCGAAAACACTAACCGAGCCTTTTTCAATCAGCTCGTTTCCGACAAACTCCCGAACCTCAAAATTGAGTTTTTTTATTTCATAAGCTTTTTCGTCTATAATTACTTCAAATGTACCATCGGCTCCTATAGGTGTAAGCGCTTCTCTTACAGTATTAGCATTCAAATTGCTGCTGTATCCATGCAGACGGTTAACAATAACCCCTTCGGTCCTTAATGTAATCAATGGGAAAGTGGTTTCTTCCATAATAGTAGTATTATCGAAATCAAATACCACTTCCTTAATATCCTTACTAAAATAATAAAGTGAAACGATAAATACCCCTATTAAAATTAGAATGCGATAAATCTGCTTTAACAATTAAAATTTCCTTTCCCCATTTGATTTTAATTAAAATAAATATATGTACGGCTTTATACACAAGCCTTAATGTAATTATTGGTACTAAAAATACCATAACTTTCATAAATCATTTTGCCTGTAAAGTATATTATAGCACAATAAAATTTTATTTGATAGAACCCTTCAAACACTTTTCATAAATTTATATCTATTATTATTTGCAAACTTCACAATCAATTATGGACTGCATATATTAATAATAAAAAGTTTAGGAGCACATAGATGCAAAATTTTTCTTATATGCATAAATCGGATGGTGATATAAAAAACGACCGAATAAATGAAGAAAAAACACAGGAAAAAAGTGTGTCCATACCCCGTCTTGATACAAGTCCTGATGCAAAAAGCATAACCGTATCGGACAATGCAAATAGATGGCAAAACAGTAATACTTCCCCAAGTCCCAAAACTCTTTCGGCCGGCACGAATCAAGCCAACACCGAAAACACCGATCGTACCGATCACCGTACCGGTATGCCTTCCGACGGTACCTTGCCCCGCACCGGTACTCCCATGGACGGCTCTACTCCTCGTACCGGTATGCCTTCTGACGATACCTTACCTCGTACCGGTACTCCCATGAACGGCTCTACTCCTCGTACCGGTATGCCTTCTGACGATACCTTACCTCGTACCGGTACTCCCATGAACGGTACTACTCCTCGTACCGGTATGCCCATGAACGGTACCTTGCCTCGTACCGGTACTCCCATGAACGGTACTACTCCTCGTACCGGTATGCCCATGAACGGTACCTTGCCCCGCACCGGTACTCCCATGAACGGCTCTACTCCTCGTACCGGTATGCCCATGAACGGTACCTTGCCTCGCACCGGTACTCCCATGAACGGCTCTACTCCACCTACTGGTATGCCTCAAAACAATATCAGCCCCGAAACTCCTAATATGCCTCAAAGTTATTTGCCGTACGGCTCTTTGAATTATGTACCTTTGCCTAAAGTAACTCCTTATAATACACCTATGGGAATTCCTCTTTATCCTCTTTACGGTTATGACAATTGCGAAGATCTGGACAGGGATTTGAATTACCTGAAGCAGCTTTATCCCAACACAGCCAAACGTATTCAAAAAGAAATTGATGAAGAGTGCGATAAACTTGAATACGACGGAAGTGTTATGTTTGATGAATACCCCGATAAAGTAACCTTAGAAAAGATTATAGATCGTGTTTATGAAAAAGTTAAAGACTTGGAAGAAGCTCCTCAGGTTGAAATTAATAGTTACTTCTATCCACCCAGAAATCGGCAGAATTTACTGAGAGATCTTGTAACCATTATTCTGCTTAATGAAATTTTTAACAGAAGGCGCCGCTATCGCAGCAGAAGACGCTGGTTTTAATCAACAAAATTGTAGCCTACCGGTCCCAGTTGCGATAGCGCTGGGTCCTTTTTTCAATAACGGCTTTGTTATTGGTAACTTCCCCCGAACATTATGAGACTATATTTAAGATTTATGTTGCATTAACTTCTGACTGCTATCTCTCTTTTTTATAAGCACTGTGTTACCACCCGCTGTTTATTATAGGAGATGCCAGATAAACCTTTGTCTTTTTAGTATCTTCGTCATTTGACATGGCAATTTGAATGTTGATTTTACATCCCGCCGATTCAATATATTCATCTAAAAGGCCCGTATACGCATATACGGTATAATTATCATCCTGCCAATATTCAAGTGCGATTTCCCCCTTAAGTTCATTGACCAATTGACGGGCCATAGCCTCTTTACTTTCCTTAGTCATTAAACCGGATATATAGCCCTCATACTGCACGGTAATTTGTTTCTTATCTATACCTAGTTTATTAAAAGCATTTTCAAGAAGTCTTTTGTACTTTTCCAGGCTTTGAATTGATTCCTTTATTTTCAGCCTTGCAATAACATAATGTTTCATTTTTACCGCCGAATCCACATCCTGTACCAGACTTACTACTTTCAGGGAAGTTGCAGCTTTCTTAGCCTGTTTTTCAAATACATATTCCGTCCTGTCATTATCTTTAATTATATCAATGTCTTTATCTATATTAAGCCCGATAACGTCGGCAATATATCTGATGATTTCCTTTTTATCGTTTTCACTGAGGAACTCATTCGGATGCTGAACTACAATTTCCAAACTGCATTCCATGTCTTCGGTACCGGTTATAACGAACGCCTCTGCTATCTGAAACCCTTTAAAAAATACTCTGTTTACGACAATCTGGGTTATTACCGCCAGCCATAAAACAGTTGCCGTATATAATGTAATTTTTGTTCTTTTTAAAGAAAAAATGCGCTTTATATTTTCTGATAACCGATGGGTTTTTTCCAAAAAAATCACCTCCGCCTTCGGAATTTTTAACTAACTGTCAGTATTCCCAAAGACGGAGGTAAATATGCATTTTTTATAAAAAATTGCCTTATATAAATATTAAAATTTTATTCTTCTTCTAACATTTTAATTCTTCTTATATGCCGTTCCTGTCCGGAAAATTCTGTATTCAAAAAGGTATCTACTATTTTTACCGCAAGTCCCGGGCCTACAACTCTTGCTCCCAGGGCAAGGACATTTGCATCGTTATGTAATCTTGTAGCCTCAGCACTGAAGCAATCCTGGCACAGAGCCGCACGGATTCCTTTCATTTTGTTGGCGGCTATGGAAATTCCTATTCCTGTTCCGCATATTAATATACCCTTATCACATTCCTTGTTTTGTATTGCCTTACATACGGCTTTTGCATAAACCGGATAGTCACTTGAGTCTATCTTTCCGCATCCGAAATCTTTATATTCAATACCTTTCTCTTCAAGATATTTTATAATTTCCATTTTTAACTCATATCCGGTATGGTCATTTCCGATAGCTATCATAATGTATCCTCCTTTTGATTTTGTTCGTTTATTTTATAGACAGTCTTTTTTACCAGTATGGCCAATTCTTTAAAGCACTCTTCATAATCTACAAGAGTGCCCCCATAGGGATCAACCACATCTCCCGTTTCACCGGCAAATTCCTTAATAGAATAAACATTTACCGCACCCGGATAGTTCTGCAGCACCTTTCTTTTCTGGTCCTGAGTCATAGTAAGTACCAATGTATTTTCATCAATTTCCGATTCTTTTAGCCCCTTTGCCCTGTGGTTTACCAGTTCCAAATTATGATTTTTAAGCACAATTTCGGCTTTAGGATTTATAGGCTCACCAAATAAAACAACCAGTCCTCTTGAAGATACTTTTATATCGCTGTCCCGATCCAAATTTCTGAAAATCGCTTCTGCCATTGGGCTTCTGCAGGTATTACCGGTACAGACAAAAATCACTTTTTTATATTTTGACATTCAATACCTCCTTAATTTCTACTCTACTTTTACTAACCTGTATCCTGCCGCTTTCAGCAGGCGGTTCATAATAGCCTGTCCTAAGCCGTTGTCTGCAAAACTTTCGGAAAATATATACTCCGTATGAAGTTCATCAAATTTTCTAAGGACCGCATATAAGCCTGCGGCAATAGAATCCTCTTCTTTTCTTGAACCGATTACTTCTACGGTACCATATTGATACAGGTCCTTTGTTTCTTCCGTGGCAATAATTCCTACGGTTTTCCCTTTTTCAAGGCATTCCTTCGCCCTTTTATTGATAGCCTCCGCAACCTTACCTATATTTCCTTCATAAATAGTAAGACACCCTTCCGGTGCATAATGGCGGTACTTCATGCCGGGAGCTTTGGGAATAATATTTTCGTCCATATTCATATTTAAGATTGCCTTGTCGTATTCGATCTTGCCTATTACATTCTCTAACATTGCTTTTGTTATACAACCCGGGCGTAAGATAACCGGCTTTTCTCCGGTCAAGTCAACTATGGTAGACTCTAAGCCAAGAGTGGATTTGCCTCCGTCAATAATCATATCAACCTTGCCGTACAAATCGTCGATAACATGTTTAGCCTGAGTCGGGCTCGGTTTTCCCGACGAATTGGCACTGGGGGCTGCAATAAACCCTCCTGAACGTTCAATAAGAGCCCTGGCCGTTTTATTTGCAGGAAGACGTATAGCTACAGTATCAAGGCCTCCGGTTGTATTATAAGGGACTATCTCTTTTTTGCCAAGAATTATTGTAAGCGGTCCCGGCCAAAATACTTCCGCCAGTCTATAAGCCTCTTTAGGAATATCTTTTGCAATAGCTTCTATATCATTAGGATAGGCTATGTGTACAATCAGCGGATTATCCGAAGGCCTGCCTTTTGCTTCATAAATCTTTTTTGAAGCTTCAGGATTCAAAGCATCCGCTCCCAGTCCGTAAACAGTTTCAGTAGGAAATGCCACTAAGCCTCCGCTTTTTATAATATCGGCCGCCTTTTTTAGGTCATCCTCTTTTAACGAACCGTCAGTTGCTTGTATAATTAATGTGTTCATTTTAATTTTATACTCCTTTTTAAAGCAATTTGCAAAATTGTCTTTTGTTCTTCGAACTTCATAACGAGGATTATAACATGTTTATGCATATATATCTATAATTTATAATTAGTTTGTCTTTATAAAGATTTCTTAATACTTACCGGAAATTTGATTTTTTCGTTGTATCCAAAGTATCCAAATACTTTTCAATGCCAAGATAAATGGCCCGAGCCATTTTTTCCTGATATTCAGAATCAGCCAGTAACGCAGCTTCCTTTTGATTGGAAAGATAGCCGCATTCAACTATGACCAAAGGGCATGAGGTATGTTTAAGCATATAATAATTGGTGTTGGATTTTGCTTTTCTGTGGTTTCCGTCTTTTAAATATTCCTTTATCTGTTCCTGTATAATTTCTGCCAATTTTTTCCCTTGCTCTGACTGTGCATAGTAAAAAACCTGTGCTCCCTTTACATATTCTTCTGTAAAGCTGTTCTGGTGAATACTAATAGCTAATAAAGCATTGTTTGAATTAATTATTTCTATTCTATTTTTTAAATCAGTCCGCTTTTTATTTGAGTCACTTTCGGAATATAATCCTTCGTCTTCCGTTCTTGTCATAATTACATTTATACCTTTTTCTTCAAGTATATCTCTTAGTTTTAATGAAATAGCCAAATTTATATCTTTTTCTAAAACCCCATTTACCCCGACCTTGCCCGGGTCCCTTCCTCCATGGCCCGGATCAACTACTATAGTTATTCCGGAATATTTTCCTTCCATATCGCTTTCATAAAATCTCATGACTTTAACCGACCGGTCTGATACTAAAATCCGTGCAATTATTATCAGAAGCAAAAAAATGATACTGAAATATTTACTTTTCATAGTCCATGCCTTCAATACAGGTTTCCCTATATATTATGAAAAAAATTATGGACCTATTCTTCCCAGTATGCAATTATGAGGCTGTCTGGTATTAAGACCGCCTCATAATCCATTAATTTATATAACGTATAATAACATTCCAGACTTCTTCTTTTTCCAAACCCAATTTCCATGCTCCTACGCCTGCCAAATCGGACTCATAAATAAGTTTCATTTTTTCCTCAATAGATTTTTCGTCTTCCAGCCACATTTTATAAACCGCTCCGTCTTTTTCATATTCGCCGTAATAACTTCCCACAGCCGCATCCCATTTAGGCTCGACGCTGTTGTCTGAAAGAATTTTAGCTGCCGGTGTCATGGCAAAACTTTCACTCGAAATTTCACCTTCTTCGGTCTCTTTCCACAACCTGGAATAGAACGGAACGGCTATTATGGTTTTTTCTTTAGGAACCTCCTCGAGAGTGTTATCAATAGCCGCTTTTACATAATCAAGAGAAGCAACGGGCCCAATAACATCAGAGCCGGCATGATATTCATCATAAGCCATCACTATAATGTAATCAACAATCTCTCCCTGTTCCTTTCTGTTATAGTATTTATTGTACGGAGCAGGGACATAGTTATCTACCGACAGAACTATTCCGTTATTTCTGCATTTTACTGACAGCTCACGAATAAACTGTATGAAATGTTCTCCGGCTTTTGAAGGTATTTTTTCAAAATCTATATTAATACCGTTTATTTTATACTGAATGGCAGCTTCCACTAAGGCATTGGCCAAATTTTCCCTGCGGGATGTGTAAGAAAGAAGCTCATGCATATCCACATTGTTACTGAAATCATCTACCAAAGCCCAGACTTCAATCCCCAACGCCTTGGCTTTTTCAACGTATTCATGGCTTGCCAGGGACGATATGGTTCCCGATACATCTGTTATGCTAAACCAGGTAGGTGCTACCACATTAACTCCTTTAGTATGGCGTATTAGCTCTTCAAGTTTTGCACCTGCATCTTTATTAAAAATTTGATGAAAAACCAGATTTATTTTTTCACTTCTTGTTAGCGAAGTATATTCAGGAGCCTGGTAAGTACTTTCCTTTGTTTTGTAATAAGATTCTTTAAGACGTTTTTCTTTTACATACCCGATTACACCGTCCTGGGTCATGACTTTTACAAAACCATTATTCGGAGCTTCGTCCTTAACAATATACATAAGCTCCTCCCCTACAGAAAGCTGTACCAAAACAGGGCTTTTTATATCGGGTTTAAATCTTAACTGTGTAGCCTTAGCAACCTCCGTAAATAAGTATTCTCCCCATTTATAATCGATTACGACACGGTTAGGCTCTGTAAAAAAACGATATTGCATATCCGAATACTTTTGCACAAAATCCAAGGCCACATAAACCTTATCACCAAACAGTTTTATTATAGGGTAATCGGAGGACATCTCGGTTTTAATCATGCTTTTTGTAACTGTATATTTATTGCTGGCAGCATCGGCCTGAATTATCTCAGTAGGTGTAGTATAGGTAAGTATATTTTCATTACTGTCCCAATAAAACCTGTGATTGAATTTATTTGCCACAGTATCAAAATCTATATAAACTTTCTGGTCGGCTATAATGCCGTATTTGTCATAGATTTCATCCTGAAGTATTATTAAAACCTCATTATCCTTTACCTCATAATACTCGTTAAGAGGCATAATTTCCTTACTGGGGATCAGCCTTTTTACTACGGCTACCCCTATCCCTATAGTTAAAACTAAAATTGCTACAACAATACCGGCAATTGCAATTTTTGTTTTTTTCTCCATACTATCCTCCGATGGCTTACTTGCTGATAAAATGACTTTTACAATTTATATCTCCAATTATAACACTTAATCTGACAATCGTCATTACTAAATTTCGACTTATCTTTTCGGAAACCTTTTTATTTTAAAGTCTACCGCCAATGGTCTTAAAGTACGTTTTTATATTTTTACATAATGGTTTCCTTGGGTAATCCTTTATTTATTATAAAATAATGTATAAATTTTTTATAAAACAAGGCATCTGTGCTGTCCCGGCAAATCTAATGCTTTATATTAAGGATATGTCCATACCGGCATATTCCTTATCTTCGAAAGATCTTTCGGGAATGCATAGATGCCTTTAAATATTTTTTCTAACCCAACATTAAGCCATCCCAATTAACTCCAAATACAAAAGTAAAGTAAAAAATATATAAGCATATAAAATATTATAAATATTACTTTTAATTCAAAGTATAGAGGGCTTTTAGATCCGACTTAACTTTTGTATTCGGTTTTTAATCAAAAATCAAAAAGCCTCAGCTTAAAGAAGACCACTATCCGCTGTCCGGCCAAATAACTTTATAGTCCATTATTTAGAGGTGCAGATTTAGATCTGATAAGAAGGTTGTATGGCATTTGATTAATTATTTAGGGCATTTTAATATTTCCTATGCCTGTTTGCCTGATATGTGATATGTTATACTTTTATATTCAAATTCTTTTATAAAGCTGTAATTTTTAGCCAAACAGCCTATCAAACAATTTTATAGTTTCTTTGGATAAAAGGGTACAGTCTGTTTCATAAGGAATTGCAATAAATTTTTTTCCTGTCTTTTTTGATGCTTGCTTTAGCATCTTTTTATTGGCATAAGGTATAATGTAAGTCCAATTTTCGCTTCCCTTGACATTTTCCAGAGATTTTACAAGCTCAACTGTTTTTGACTGGTTCCATAATGCCCTGTCTCCTACTATGATTTTTATACCGCATCTTTTAAATTCGGCTTTCCAGGATTCACAATCCGTACCGAAATCCATAATATAACACCCATAATCATCCGAAAAAATTTCAGGAATTTCATTTGATGCAACCTCTTTAAAAAAAGTTATCCGGTCAAGAGAAAATGTTCTTTCATCTTCCCTGCTCCATTCGAAGGCATCCTGTATACGCTTAAAGTCTCCGTGATTATTGCATTCCAGAAAGGCCGTCTTAACTCTTTTTTCTGTTCCATAATAAAAGGCCAAAAGCATACCCGTATATGTTGCTCCCGCACCGCGGTTTACCCCTATTATGCCTATTGTTCTTTTTTCTCTTAGTCTTGTATATTCCAAGTACTTTTTTAAAAGCATGGGCTTTCTTTTCAATTTGCCACTTCCTCGGTACAAATTTTTACAAGCTCTGTAAAAAATTCTTTGCTGACCTTATCTTTAGGCATGGCAAAGGGATCAGGCTCATAAGGTATCCGCATGCAGTTTCTGTCAGGCATATGTTTTATTATCTGCCCGAATTGCTTACCGTTAAGAAAATTAAATAAAAATATTATATCTTTATATTCTGTTATAATTTCAAGCGCATCTTCGGAAAAACCCAATTCCCAGTCTTTTGCTCCGAGTACAAGTATTTTTATATGAGAGTTTAAAAAATCTTCTTTATTTTTCATATCTAAGTTGCCATAATCCCTTATGATTATATTGTACTCGGACAAATCGGCTGTTTCGACATCGCTATGGCTTACCATAGGAATGCCTTTAAATTTTATTACACCCTGATCGCCTTTCAAATCATAATATCTGTTCTTAATCTGCCATATACACCTGCTGTCATTTTGCTCTATATACAGGCAGCTTATATTCTTAGCAATAAAGTAGTTGCATAAACGAAATGCCATATGGGTTGTGCCAATTCTCTTTTGTGCTCCCGCTATCCCTATTTCAACCGATGATCCTGATTTTATTTTAAATTTTTTCTTTTTGCCAATTTCCAATAAATCTTTTTCCAAACGGGCAACGGAAGCGTATCTTTGTGACGGATTGTATCTAAGGCACCGGCTTATAACCCTTTTAAGTTTTTTATCAATATTTGCCGAAAAATCAATATGCTCCAATCCGGTGTCAAATTCTAAAACCTTACCTGTAGCCATAAAATATAGTAAAATACCTATACCGTATACATCACATCTTTCGTCTGCAAGACTGTTACGATAAAGCTCCGGTGCAGCATATCCTACAGTTGCATAAAACTCGGTAAATTTATCGGCTTCATCCCTGAATATGGCGCTTCCGAAATCTATAAGCATTAGCTTCATTCCGGAAACTATGATGTTTTCAGGTTTTAAGTCCAAGTATAAAATAGGCCGTTTTACCGAGTGAAGATAACGGATTAAATCACAAAGTTGAAGGGCAAAATGTATTATGACATCTTTGTTAAGGCAATTTGAATTCTTAACATATTCTTTTAGTGTAATACCTTCAAGATATTGCTCAATTATATAGGAACCATCTTTATCTTCTTCAATATCATAAACTATAGGAATGCATGAATGTTTTAAATCTTTTAATATTTGTGCTTCCTTAAGCTGCAATTTATACATGGGATGATGTTTGGGGATATATTTGATTGCTCGATATGATTTGAGTTTGATATGTTCTGCAAGATAGACCTTGGATGAACCTCCAAGACCGAGAAGCTTAATAATGCGGTACTTATCGAACCATATTTCGTTTATGTCCTCAATTTATCCTCCTTTCCTGTTATAAATTTGTAGCCAGGATCATCGACTTTATTATACCCATTATATGGAAGTAAAACAAGGTGTATTGTATAATAATACAAAATTATTATCTATTAGTATACATGATGTCAAAGCCACTATATGAAAACTTTAATAAATTAAGCATATTTGTTAATGCAAATTTCACAACTTGGCGTATTGACTTTACATGCTTTTTAACTTATACTCTTTTTACACCAATGGTTGGTTACAGATGTATCTTTTGATCAGTTCCTGTTAGTACAGAAAGGGGTGTTCTCTGTGAAAATAGAAAAGATCAATGACAACCAGATTAAATGCACTTTGAGTAAGGACGATTTGATAGACAGAGAATTGAAGATTAGTGAGCTCGCTTACGGAACCGAAAAAGCCAGAGCTTTATTCCGTGATATGATACAGCAGGCATTTTATGAGTTTGGTTTTGAAGTAGACGATATACCTTTAATGATTGAAGCTATTCCGATCTCTACGGATTGCTTGGTTTTGGTTATAACTAAGGTTGAAGATCCGGATGAATTGGACACCCGTTTCTCCAAATTTTCTTCCTTCCATACTCATGATTTATCCGATAAATTCGATGATGACGCTTATGCGGATGAAATAGTAAACCCGTTTGAAAATTTTGACGAATATGATGACGAAATTGAAGAGCCTGTCAATGAAGTTGAGACGGTACCGGAATCTATCGAAGTAAACAAATCAGGTGTATTCGTTTCATCCTCAGATTTGACAAAGGTTTACTCCTTTTCTTCTCTTGGCGAAGTTATCGAATTGGCAAAAATACTTCAGGGTATATATGACGGCAGTAATTCGCTGTATAAAGATCCGGTTACATCAACCTATTATTTAGTTGTAAATATTTCAGGTCACACACCTGAAGAAAACAATAAAATAATTAATATAATTTCCGAATACGGTAAACCGGAGCGAATTAATTACGCTACCGTAACTTTCTATAATGAGCATTATGAGGTAATTGTTAAGAATAAAGCATTACAAATACTGGCTGTTATGTAGCACTAACTTCTAAAAAAAGGATGCCAAAAAGTTTTACTTTTAGGCATCCTCTTTTTTTTACTTATAAATAAGTATTATTCGGTATCCGAAAAAATTACTCACCGATTACAGCATTTATTCTGTCAATAAGCTCATCGGGATCTATACCATGCACCAAGGCAGCTTCTTCAAGAGTTTCAGCCT